>Ga0101944_10000976_pt1 | contig 69899 bp, 67 predicted proteins | sample DewCreD2012metaG_FD_75245 | JGI IMG/M metagenome (GOLD analysis project Ga0101944, IMG submission 75245) | Hot spring sediment bacterial and archeal communities from British Columbia, Canada, to study Microbial Dark Matter (Phase II) - Dewar... ... | reverse complement strand
GGCGGCGATCCGCCTGCAGTCCTACGCCAACAACCTCCTCTACAGCTTCTCCGAGACCATGGGCATCCCAGACCAGATGCTTTCGTACCGCTACTACTTCCCGACCTACAACAACACTTGGTCGCCGCTCAACTCGCAAATCCGCGTCAGCAACCTGGAGACCACCCCCACCACCGTGCGCATCACCATCGGCAGCAGCGTAGTCTGGGAACGGGAGATGCAGGGACGCGAAGAACAGCGCCTGTACTTCCCCACCAGCGGCGGACCGGTCATCGTCGAGAGCTTGGACACCAGCAAGAAGATTGTGGCGGCGATCCGTCTGCAATCCTACGCCAATAACACCCTGTACTCCTTCGTCGAGACCATGGGTGTGCCGGAAGGACTGCTCTCCTACAAGTACTACTTCCCGACCTACAACAACACCTGGCCGCCGCTCAACTCGCAAATCCGCGTCAGCAACCTGGAGACCACCCCCACTACCGTGCGCATCACCATCGGCGGGGTGAAGGTCTGGGAACAGGAAATGCAGGGACGCGAAGAACAGCGCCTGTACTTCCCGGTCAGCGGCGGACCGGTCATCGTCGAGAGCCTGGACACCAGCAAGAAGATTGTGGCGGCGATCCGCCTGCAGTCCTACGCCAACAACACGCTGTACAGTTTCTCGGAGACGATGGGCATCCCGCTGGAGCAGATGTCGAGCGTGTTCTACTTCCCGACCTACAACAACACCTGGACGCCGCTCAATTCCCAGTTGAGGTTCGGCGTGCCGTAGACTTCAGTTTATTAACAGGACTTACGCAATTAGGCTTTCTTATCTGCTAATCTACGCCAATCTTCGCGAATTTTGAACAGATTATTGATGTTTGACAAAATAATGTCAGCAAGAACAGCCCAATTTCAGTCTAGAATCGGTGCCTTTTGTAGTGACATTGATTAATCAAAGATCAATAGCGCCGATTAGCGAGGGTTGGTGGAATAAAATCGGGTTCTGCGTAAATAGTGTTATTAATGAATCCACAAGCCTGACTCATCTTGAATATCAAAGGTGGGTCAGGTTTTTGATTATTAGCACACAACCATCTCCATACAATGCATGTCGGTCTTTTCGTCTCAAAACAACTGCTTTTTATCATATTGACGAGAGTTTGACTCTCATGATACCCTTGTTGGGCAATTTATACTTATTGGGTAAGATACGATGAAGAATTGGACGACATCATTTGGCAGCAAGCGGGCGCCCGTTCCGGGATGCCCGCTCATCTTTTCTCAATTACCACAACTAACGCTCCAGGAGAAGTAGCATGTCTGAACAAATCAATGCCTTTGAATTGGCACAAAAGCAATTCGACCACGTTGCTGAAATGCTCAACCTCAACCCCGGCGTGCGCGAAGTTTTGCGCTGGCCCATGCGGGAATATTCCTTCCGCATTCCGGTCCGCATGGACGACGGCACGGTGCGGGTCTTCCAGGGCTTCCGCGTCCAGCACAACGATGCGCGCGGACCCAACAAGGGCGGCATCCGCTTCCACCCCAACGAAACCTTCGACACCGTGCGCGCCCTCGCCACCTGGATGACCTGGAAATGCGCCGTCGCTGATCTGCCGCTGGGCGGCGGCAAAGGCGGCGTCATCTGCGACCCCGCCACCCTCTCCTCCAACGAAAAGGAACAAATCTGCCGCGGCTGGGTGCAGGCGATGTGGAAGAACATCGGTCCACGCAACGACGTGCCCGCCCCCGATGTTGGCACCACCCCGCAAATGATGGGCTGGATGATGGACGAATATTCGCGTCTCGTCGGGCAATACACCCCCGGCGTGTTCACCGGCAAACCGCTTGGCAGCGGCGGCTCGGAAGGACGCACCGAAGCCACCGGCTACGGCGTCATCTACGCCGTGCGCGAAGCCATGAAACACCTCAAGATTGATTCCACCAAAGCCGTCGCTGCCATCGAAGGCTTTGGCAACGTGGCGCAATATGCCGCCATCGGCTTTGTGGAAATCCTGGGCGGCAAAGTCGCCTGCGTTTCCTGCTGGGACCGCCACGACAAAAAAGCATACACCTACAGCAAAAAAGGCGGCATTGACCCGCGCTTCCTGCTTTCCATCACCGACCAGTATGGCACCATTGACCGCAAAGCCGCCGAACAGGCCGGCTACGAAGTCGAGGACGGCGAAGCCTGGATCACCAAGGAAGCCGATGTGCTCATCCCAGCCGCCATCGAAGGACATGTCAACGCCGAAACCGTCAAAAAGATGTCGGACCGCGTCAAAATCGTGGCGGAAGGCGCCAACGGTCCCTGCACCATCGAAGCCGACGAATTCTTCAAAGCCAACAAAATCTTCAACATCCCCGACTTCCTGTGCAACGCCGGCGGCGTGACTACTTCCTACTTCGAGCAGGTTCAAAACGACATGAACTTCTACTGGACAAAAGAGGAAGTGTTGCAGCGCCTCGACACCAAAATGACACAGGCATTCCACGCTGTTTTGCAAACCGCGGAGAAGGAAGGCGTTTACATGCGCGACGCAGCGTACATGGTCGCCATCTCGCGCGTGGTCAAAGCCATGGAATTGCGCGGCTGGCTGAATGCAACGTGGTAAATCGTAACCGATGCTCGTAGCGCGACATTGATGTCGCCTGAAAACGCGAGACGAATCTCGCGCCACTATGTAAGGTAAGTGGTAAACGAAAAGGATGCGCCCAATGCGGACGCATCCTTTTTTAATTCTGCGATTCATCCCCCGCCGACGGTTGCTTCTGTTTCGATCAGCCTTTATGACCCTCCAGGCAGACCACGCCATCCGCTCCCACCAGCGCATCATGCACGGTACCGGCAGGCAGGTCGAGGCGGTCGCCTGCGCGGAGGGTGAGGCTTTGTCCCAATTCAGGCAGACCAAACGTAATCGAGCCGCGCACCACATAGATGACTTTGTCGTACGAATGGGTATGCGCCGCATAGACCTCGTGCGGTCCATTCGACCAGACGTAGGGATTGAGCCCCTCGTCCGTCATACGTTGCATCAGCGTGGATTCGGTCGGGGCGGCGGCATCAGCCCAGGGGGTGACACGAGGCGTCTTCATATCCGTTCCATCAACTCAATGCGATTTCCAAAGGGGTCGTAGATGTGCGCCCGTTTGTATCCTTCCAGCGGCGGTTGAGATTCGTCCCATTCATAGCCGGCACGCTGAACTCTTTCAAGCAGCGCTTCCACATCATCCACAAGAAAAGCAGGATGCGCCTTGCGTGCCGGGCGAAAATCATTTTCCACGCCGAGGTGAATCTGCACCTGCCCCGATTGAAACCAAACACCGCCGCGTTTAGCAAGTTCGGCAGGTTTGGGAATTTCAGCACAACCGAGAATATGAACGTAAAAAGCACGGGCTTTATCCTCTTCGCCGGCCGGCATGGCAAGTTGAACATGGTCAATGGAGATGATTTTCATTTACGGCTCCACAGGATAGCCCGCCTGCACCCAGGCGTCGAAACCGCCAAGCAGGGCGCTAACTTTTCCATAACCGTTATGCAACAGAATGAACGCCGCACGGGCGCTCGTGTGTTCGTTCGGTCAGGTGCAATAGGTGATGATCCATTGATCTTTGGGGAGGTCAACACTAACGATGTTCGTTTCGAATTCATTCAACGGAATGGATAATGCTCCGTCAACATGGCTTGCTTCGTATGCCGCCCGGCTGCGCACATCCACGATGATGGCATTTCCCTGATCGTATGCGGCTTTTGCATCCTCGGCTGTCACACGCGGGACATCGGCTTCGGTGAGAGGGATGTTGCTGTTGACAGGCGTCTCAATGACGCTGGAAGGAGCAGCGTTCGAATCGAAAATCAGCGAACTGCATCCCAGGGAAAGGAGAAGAAACATAAATATTGTCGCGATTGTTTTTCGTCTTGTCATTGTTTACCCTTAAACATCAGGGACACAGCACATTGATGCGGAAGGCTGTGTCCCTGCGTAAATCGAAACGCCTTACAACTGACAATAACGATCCACACGCTTGCCGATGATGGCAAGACTATCTGCCCAGAATTTTTTGGTGCGGATGTTGATGCCGAACTTGTCGGCAAGGTCTGCTGCGCGGGCTTCGCCGGTGGTGGCAAGCAGTTCCTTGTAAGCGGGGACGAATTCCTCGCCGCGCTTCTGGTAGATGGCGTACAAGCCGGTGGCAAAGAGCAGACCGAAGGCGTAAGGGTAGTTGTAGAACGAGAAGCCGCTGGAATAGTAATGAGGCTTCCAGGTCCACATGAACTTTTGCAGATAGTTTTCGTCCAAGCCGTCGCCGTAGGTGGCTTTTTGGGCGCGTTCCATGATGTCGCACAATTCGTCGGCAGAAAGTTCAGACTTGGCGCGGCGCTCGAAAACTTCTTTCTCGAACAGATAGCGGGAATAGATGTCCACAACCACCTGCGAGGCGTTGTTCATCTGCGCTTCGAGAATGGCAAGCATTTCCTGCGAATCGGAGGTTTGATTCAGGGCGGCTTCGGTGACGATGGTCTCGCACATAATGGAGGCGGTCTCCGCCAGCGTCATGGGGGTGTTTTGCTGGATGGGCGTCTTGCCTGCCTGCCAGGCACATTCGTTATGGAAAGCATGACCGAGTTCATGCGCCAGCGTGCTGACCTGGTCGAACGAGCCGTCGAAGTTACTGAGGATGCGGCTTTCCTTCACGCCTTCCACGCCCATGCAAAACGCGCCGCCGCGCTTGCCTTCGCGCTGTTCGCCGTCAATCCAGCGGTTGTCGAAGGCGCGCTGGGCAAACGCGCCCAGTTCGGGCGAAAACTTATTGAAATTGGCGACGATGAAATCGCGCGCCTCGTCCCACGAATAGACCTTATCGGTCTTGCCCATGGGGGCAAAGATATCCCACCAGGCAAGTTTTTCCTTGCCGAGCAGTTTTGCCTTATGTTTGAAATAACGGCGGAACATGGGGAAGGAATCGCGCATCGCGCCGAGCATGGCTTCGAGGGTGGCGCGGTCAATACGGGCGAAATCGAGCGAGGCATGGATGGCGTCTTCACGTCCGCGCTTTCGATCGAGCGTGAGCGTCTCACCCTTGACCCCGTTCATGCACGCCGCCAAAACTTCCTTGGCTTCCTCCCAGGCTTTGTTCTCGGCTTCATAAGCGCGGCGGCGGGTGGATTCGTCGGGGTGCGAGCGCAGGTTGATGAGGGCGGGCATGGGCATCTTTTGCACTTTGCCGTCCAATTCAAAGTCAACAGTCATCTGCGAGGTGACGGTGCCTTGTAGTTTGCCGAAGGCGTTGCCTCCGCTCAGGGTGAGTTCGGCGGCAAGGGCTTCCTCCGCTTCGCTCATCAGATATTTGGATTGCTCCACACTCTCCAGCAGGGCAAACTCGTGCGCCTTTGCCGAGGCATTGGTCTTGGCGGCTTTTTTGACGGCGGCTTTGCCCAACTTGCCGACCCATGCCTGGAATTTCGTGTTGAGAATGTCGCGCTTGACCGACATCTGCTCGAACTCCGAGAGGGCACGCATCGCATCCTTGTTGCGAGAATCGGTAGAAACAAAGGAGTAGATGTAGGGACTGATGGTCCCCGAAAGTTCGAGGAGTGCGTTGAAGCGGTCCACGGCTTCGCCAAGCAGTTTACCCAGTTTCTTCGGTTCCGTCTGAGCGTTGGCTTTGCCAGCCTTTTTGAGGAAGGCTTCCAATTCATCCAGCGAGGCTTGATATTTCTTGACGGCGTTCTTGTATTGTTTCGAATCGAGCGAGGGATAGACGTTGGTCAGGTCCCAGCGGGGGGCAGAAACGGTCATGGGATGCTCCTTTTGAGTTGATGTGGCAAGTATAACAAATTCAATGAACAAGCCGTGCAAGCCATAGGAAATGGCTCAACCTCGCTATGGCGTTGCCAGCACCATTGCCCAGAACCCTTTGGTATTCCACGCTTGGGCGCGCTCGATCTCGGTTGGATGTCCAATCATAAATGTATCTGACTACTGGAGCCGCACTAATGCCAGCCATGGATCATTTCTTTATCAGAATTCTCTACCGTACAAATATTGAGCAACGTTCATTTTCAACACAGATGTCGCGCATTCAGCGAATTTCGCTGATGTTTTTTTGAAAAAAAATCCGCGCCATCCGCCTAATCAGCGCAATCCGCGTTGAGGTTCTCACCGTTGTACGGTAGCAAATATCAGAAACCGCTCGCAGCAGTCGTTGCAGATAAAGTCGTAGGCGGGCATGTGGCAATTTTAACGGAATCAGGCTGGAGCGTGGAGAGCCTGCAGGCTGTTTTGGGGCAGCAACCGCTTGAACAGAAAGGCTAAATCCTGTACAATGCTCTTAAAACAGCCCCTTATTCATTGTTGGGAGGTTCCCATGGAGATGATCAAAGTTTCTGCTAACTCCCGTACCTCTGCTGTTGCCGGGGCAATTGCAGGTGTCGTCCGTGAACACAAACGGGCGGAAGTGCAGGCGATTGGCGCCGGCGCCGTCAACCAAGCCGTCAAAGCGCTGGTACTGGCGATTGGCTACCTGAAGAACGACGGTCTGGATGTGGTCTGCATCCCCGAATTTGCGGATGTGACCATCGAGGACAAGGTGCGCACCGCCATCAAAATCGTCGTCGAGCCGCGCTAGCCCTTTGGTACTTGGACAATCCGTCTGCAGGGGGCGTATAATGGCACCATCCTCCCGCCTCCCGCGCAGGGATGCCTGCTTGGTTCTCTGAAAGCGCGTCCGCGCCCTGATTTTTTTATGCGACCTTCCCCCCTCGCCCGCTCCCTCTTTTTTCTTTTCCTCCTCGCCTGCCTGCTAACCGGACTGGCGGGGACGGTGCGTGTTCCAGTCAGCGCCGCGCCGCAGAAGCAGGCGGTCTTTAGCGTGGTGATTAGTGAATTTCGTTTTCTTGGACCCGCCGGCGGAAACGATGAATTTATTGAATTGTATAACCCCACAGGTTCCACCATTGATATTAGCGGGTGGCTGCTTCGTGGGTCGAATAATTCGGGATCTGTAAGCACTCGCGCTGCCATCCCTCCCTCAACAACTCTTGGACCCGGTCAATACTATCTTATTGCCAATGCGAGCACAAATGGATACAGCGGCACTGTTTTGCCCGATCTGACTTATACAACCGGTATTACAGATGATGGAGGTGTTGCCATCACATTGCCAGATGGCGTTTCCATTATTGACGCTGTCGGTCTTAGTACAGGTTCAGCTTACAAAGAAGGAACTCCTCTCACCCCATTGAGTGGAACAGCAGATCAGAGTTACGAACGAAAGACAGCGGGAGGCGGGGGAAATTGTAATGATACAGACAACAACCAGGCTGACTTTATCTGGAACCAAACAACCAGCAACCCACAAAATTCCGCCAGCCTGCCGGTAGCGTGCATTACAGTAACGGACGTTACATCGCCCAATGCGGATGGTATCTATACGACTGGGAATGTAATAGATGTGAACGTTGTGTTTAGTGCGGCGGTAGATGTTACCGGCAGTCCAACTCTTTTACTGGAAACCGGCATTACCGACCGCACTGCATCCTACCTTTCCGGAAGCGGAACCAACACCCTGACGTTCCGTTATACCGTAGTATTAGGGGATGCTTCGGATGACTTGGATTACGTCTCGACCTCTGCTTTGACTTTGAACGGCGGCTCTATTGTAGGAGCGGTAGGAAACGCCATTCTCATTCTGCCATCCCCCGGGACGACGGGATCGCTTGGCGCTAACAAGAATATTAGGATTGATAATGGCGCTCCTCCTGCCATTGACGCCATCCGCCGTCAAATCCCAGCCACCACTCCCACTAACGCGGATGCTCTTACCTTTCGTGTCACCTTTAATGAAACGGTTGCAGGGGTTGACGCGACAGATTTTGTCGTAACAGGAGCGACAGGCGCTTTGTCTGTAACGACGGTCAGCGGTAATGTGTACGATGTAACGGTTTCAGGTGGAAGTTTGCCATCTTACAATGGGGTGGTGGGATTGGATTTAAGCCCGTCCCAAAACATTGTGGATGCTTTTGGAAATCCACTGCCCCTTATTGAACCGCCCGTTGACGAGACTTATACCATTGATAATATCGCGCCAACTGTGATGATCGAACAGGCTGTGAGTCAGGCAGACCCTGCCGGTACGCCGCCAGTACAGTTCACTGTTACATTCTCAGAGGCGATTAATCCAGCTACATTTACTGTTAGTGACATTCGCCAAACCGGTACGGCAGCTTTCATCACATGGAGCGTTACCAATTCAGGCGATAATCGTAACTTTACCCTTTCCGCGATTTCGATTGGTCAAAATGGCACACTTATCCCTGTAATTGACGCCGGACGAGTTGCGGACCCTGCCGGAAATTCCAACCTCGCCAGCGGTGGTGTAGATAATTCCGTTACCTACCAGGATACTATTCCTCCCTCTGCGACCATCAATCAAGCCACCGGTCAGACTGACCCAGCCGTTGCCCTTCCCATTAATTTCACAGTGGTATTTTCCGAGCCTATTGTTGCCAGTATCTTTACTCCATCCGATATTGTTCAAACCGGCACGGCAAGCGGAATTACATGGAATATTACCAACTCCGGCGACAACAGGACATTCACAGTCATTGCTTCCGCCGTGACGGTTCCCGGCACGATTCGTCCCATCATCCCTGCAAACCGCGTAACCGATCTTGTGGGCAACACCAACCTTGCCAGCACCAGTACGGATAATACGGTCACATATTCCCCGCCACCCACTGCCACGCCATCTCCCACCCGTACCCCCACCCGTACCCGCACGCCCACTCCCGTTCGCACACCGACGCGCACCCCCACCCGCGTGCCGGCGCCTCCTCCTCCCCTCATTGCCATCAACGAATTCCTCCCCCGTCCCGGCAGTGACTGGAACAACGACGGGCTCATCAATCAGGGCGACGAATACATCGAACTCATCAATCACGGCGTGGTGAACGTCAACCTCAGCGGCTATCGCCTCGATGACGAAGCCAACATCGGCTCCCTGCCTTATACGCTCCCAGCCGTGACCCTGAAGCCGGGCGAGCGCATCGTCTTTTACGGAAGTCAGACCGGGCTCCTCCTCAGCGACGGCGGCGACGGCGTTCGCCTGCTCAAGCCCAACGGACAACTGGCAGACGCCTACAACTACTTCGTTGTAAACTTCCCCGACCAGTCCTTCTGCCGCCTGCCCGACAACGGCGGCGCGGATGACTGGAACGAAAACTGCTTCCCCACCCCCGGTTTGCGCAACTCCCTGAGCGGCAGCGCCCTGCGCCCGCCCACCCTCGTTGACGTTGACCAGCCGCTCTGTCCCATTGCCGATACGCTCCCCGAAGAATTTGTCCTCGCTGAGTGCACTCCCTTCGGCGTCAACATCTGGAACCGCTTCTACTGGGACCAATTCGGCTGGTTCGGCGAAAGGGCTTTACCGTTCATCAACAGCAAAGAAGAAGTGTTTGCAGACTAAGCCGCTGTTTTTCCCCATTTAGCCCTACAACAACCCCACCACCCATACAATCAACGGCGCGACCAGCAGCCCCGGCAGCATATTCCCCACGCGAATCTTCTTGATTTCCAGCAGACTGCTGACTGCCAGCCCCAGCAGAATCACACCGCCTGTCGCCGTCAATTCATTCATCATCGAAGCGGTGACGATTGCGTTCAACTGCGCCGCCAGCAAACTGATCCCGCCCTGATAAACGAGGATGATAACCGTCGAAAACATCACCCCCGCCCCCAGCGTGGACGCGAACGCCAGCGACGCGAACCCATCCAACACCGACTTGACCGCCAGCAGGCTGTAGTCGCCGGTCAGCCCGTCCTGAATCGAACCGAGAATGGTCATCGGTCCAACACAAAACAACAGCGACGCGGTCAAAAATCCGCGCACGAATTTGTTCGAACCGTCATCGCCTGCATTGGAAAAACGCTGCTCGAGAACCTTCCCCACATTGTGCAAACCGTCTTCGATGCGCCACCACTCGCCAAGCAAAGTGCCGACGAGCAGAGCGCCCAGCACAATCAGCGGATTTTCCGTCTTCAGGAACATTTGCAATCCCATCGCCGCCGTAAAGAGACCCATCCCAGCAATGACGGTCGCTTTTAGCTTCTCCGGAATGCGCGCGCCGAAAATCAAACCGATGACCCCGCCGATGAGGACGGTTGCAATGTTGAGAAATGTGCCAGTCATAAAGACCCTTTGCTCACGGGGATGATGTGTTGCTGAGAATTTTTTTGAACCGCCAGGCACACGAAGATCGCCAGAAAAATCTTTTACGACAATTCAGGATAAGGACATTTGGGGGCGCGGATGCTTCAACAGGCTCAGACAGGTTTCACGAAATGAACGGAAGATCCGTGCTGTCCGCGAATCCGTGTCCGAAATATAAACATATCCTTTATCCCGAACTCACGTTCCTTCAAAAACCTTCGCGCACTTTGCGATCTTCGCGGTAAAGAATCTATCCCTTTGCCAGCGTCGTCTTGTGACCCGCCGCCTGGTTTTCCAACAGTTCCAGCACAAAGCACAACGATGACAGGCGGTTCAGGTATCGTTGCAAATCGGGGTTCGAGAGATTGTCCGTATCGTACATCTCCACCACGCGGCGTTCTGCCCTACGGATGATTGCCCGCGCCAGCGAAAGCGCCGCACCGGCTGGCGAATCGCCCGGCACGATGAACTCATTCGGCATCTCCACCACTTTGGCTAACTCATCCGTTTGTTCCTCGAGCCACTTCACGCGTGAGTCGTCAATGAAGCGAAACTTCTCGGCGTTTTCGGGCGTTGCCGCCACCTCCGCCATCAGTTTGTATAAGTCTCGCTGCGCCTCGAGCAGGATAGGACCCGAGCGTGGATCAAGACATTGAGCGCGCGCCAGCCCCAGGGCGGCGGTTGATTCGTCCACCGTCCCGATCGCTTCGATGCGCGCGTCGTACTTCATCACGCGTCCCTCGCCCAGCAGTCCCGTCGTCCCGTCATCGCCTTTGGCAGTATAAAAAGTCATGCCGGCATTATAACGCACTGCGCTCGCGGGTATAATCGGCAAATGCTCACCCCTTATCACATCGAAATCATGCTGGAGTCGCTGGGCGACCGTTTCAGCCCGCGCGCCATGTCGGTCATTGTGCAGGCAAACATCAACCAGGACCGTCTCGCCGGGCAGTTCGGTCACGACGAATTTCACTTCGACAACAACGCCTTCGACAAGTCCTATGCCTACATCGAGGAACAGCGTGCGCTCGTCGTCTCGTCGCTGAAGGCGGGCGAGGCAGCCCCAGCCTGGCAGGCGTTTGGAAGATTTCTGCACACCGCGCAGGATTTCTACGCCCACAGCAACTACATCACCCTGTGGCTCGACCTCTTCGATGGGCAGACGCTTCCTCCCCCGCCCGAGGTGGATCCCATGGACCCCAGCCTGCTCGTCAGCCCGAACCTTCGTTCCGGCAAGGTGTACTATCCCTTCGAGTTGTTGTACTTCTTTCGCCGCACCCGCGCCCTTTCTCTGCGCATCCTCCCCAAAGACTCACACGCCTGGATGAACCTCGACTCCCCCGCCCAGGGCTTCAAATTCGACTACGCCATGCAAGCCGCCATCAAACGCACCGTCATCGAGTTCGAAAAGACGACAGAGGGATTCTCAGAAGAGATGTGCCGCTTATTTTTGGATAACAAAAACAGGTGAACGAGCCTCCCAGCCCGTCCACCTGTATCCTTCCCACTTCCCACTTTCCACGTTCCACTCCCCACTTTCCACTTTCTACTTTCTACTTTCTACTTTCCCCTACAACCTTTCCAACTCCTCCACCATCCTGCTCAACACGTCGAACCCGCCCTGCCAGAACTTCGCCGAGCGGATGTCCACGCCTGCCTCTGCCAAAATCTTTGCCGGCGCTTCCGAACCGCCCGCCGCAAGGATCTTGAGATACTTCGGCTTGAACGACTCGCCTTCCGCCTTGAACTGCTGATACAGCGAAAACACCAGCAATTGACCGAAGGCATAGGCGTACACATAGAACGGCGTGTGATAGATGTGCGGGATGGAGACCCATTCCCATTTGAACTCATCGCTCAGTTCCACCGCCTCGCCGAACTGCTCCTTGAGATTCGCCAGGTATGCTTTACTCAGGTCATCCACCGAGGCGTTTTTCTGGATCATGTCGTGCGCTTCGCGCTCGAACAGCGCAAAATAGACCTGGCGGATGATGGTGGCGTAGGCGTCGTCCATCTGCTTGAAGAGGATGTCGCGGCGCACGGCTTCGTCGGTCTCTTCGGCGAGCAGTTTGTCGGTGAGCATCATCTCTCCGAATGTAGAGGCGGTTTCGGCTAAAGGCAGAGACGAGTGGAAGGTGAACGTGCTGTGATGCGAAGCCAGCATCGCATGGATGGCGTGCCCCAGTTCGTGCGCCATCGTCGCCACATCCCGCGCGCGTCCCTGATAGTTCAACAGCACGTAGGGCGTCATGTCGGGCAGCACCGACCAGCAGAACGCGCCGTCGCGTTTGCCCTTGCGGACTTCGCTGTCCACGTGTTGCTGGTCGAAGACGCGCTGCGCCATCTCCGCAATCTGCGGGTCGAACGAGCGGAATGAATCGAAGACCATTTGGGCGGCGTCGTTGTAATCGAACTTCTTGTCCGACTTGGCGACAGGAGCATAGATGTCGTAGCGGCGCAGGCGCTCCATGCCGAGCAGTTTTGCCTTGATTTTGAAATACCGCTGGAAAATACCCACGTTCCGCCGCGTTACTTCCAGCAGGGCATCCACCGCCTCGTCGGGGACATCGTTCATCAGATTGCGGACGGAGATGGGGCTGGCGAACTTCCGCAGACCGATATTCTCGTTGTACCAGTCGCGCGCCCGCGTCTGATACATCTGCCCGAGGATGGGACCGTCGTTGCCGTACACGCGGTACAACTCCTGATATGCTTTTGCGCGCAGGTCGGCATCGCTTCCCTGCACATACGCCATCAACTGTCCGCGCGTGAGTTCTTTGGTTTCGCCGTTTACATCCAGTTTGAACACATAGCGGTTGGTAATGGCGTCATAGAGGGTTTCCAGCGCGCCCACGCCGGTCACATCCTTGATGTTGATGATTTTCTCCTCCGCTTCGCTCAGCGTGTGCGGTTTGAAGTGGCGCATCGTTTCGAGATAATAGCGATAATCGCCCGAGACCGCCATCAGCCGCTGGGCGTTGGCGTCATCCAATTCCTTCCACCATAGGCTGAAGAACAGCGTGCGGTTCTGCATCTCCGCCGCAAATTGTTGCACGCGCGCCATGTAGGTCTGCGCGGTCTGGTCCTGCGTGTCGGACGAGAACGACAAACCAGTAAACGCATAAATTTTATTTACGATGCGCGTCGTCGCTTCGGATGCGCGCACCACATCGAGAAACGTCTCTTCGTCCATGTCGGGGCTGAGTTTGTTCCGCACCCCTTCGAACGACGTGACCTGCTCCTCCACGTTATCGAAGGCGGCTTGCAATTCGGGGCTGTCGAAAGACGGGAATAACTCACTGAGATTCCAGCGCGTCAATGCGTATGCCATGATTTGATTTCTCCTTTTTTCTTGTTGCGATAAGGTTCGTAGTGCGACTTTCAAGTCGCAGCCCAAGCGCGATACGAATATCGCGCCACAAATCGCAATGACAGATTATCAGTAGTTCACGAAAGTATTTTGTGGCGACTTTAGTCGCTTTTTAGTCGAACGACTGAAGTTGTTACTACGTTTTCGTGATCTACCGATTATAGACTGGACCGGATGTGAACGATGTCCCCATCCTTGACGATGTATTCCTTGCCCTCCAGGCGGAACTTGCCCTTTGCTTTCGCCTCCGCCATGGACCCGAGGCGGATGAGGTCGTCGTACGCCACCACCTCCGCCCGCACAAACCCGCGCATCAGGTCGGTGTGAATCTCGCCGGCGGCTTCCTGCGCCGTTGCACCGATCTTCGTTTCCCACGCGCGGACTTCGTCCTCGCCTACGGTGAAGAACACCTGCACCTGAAGCAGGTCGTATGAAAGTTTGATCATCTTGTTCAGGCTGAGTTCCTTGATGCCGTATTCTTCCATGAACATGGCGGCGTCTTCGGGGGGGAGTTGCGCCATCTCCATTTCGAGTTTGCCCATCAGCGCCACCGAGGGCACGTCCAGTTCCATCTGCGGCGCGGACTGTCCCTCGCCCAGGTTGAAGACCACCAGCACGGGCTTGCGCGTCAGCAAACCGTAGGAGGCGAGTTCTTTTTGCTCCTCGGCGCTGTATTCCAGTTTGCGCAGCGGGATGTTGTTGTTCAGCGCCTCATGCAGGCGGTTGAACAGGGCGGTCTGGCGTTCGTTCAGGGCTTTGTCGGTGCCGCCCTTGCGCCGCTCATCGGTCAACCGTTCGAGTTTGCGCTCGACGGCAACCAAATCGTTCAACAGCAGTTCCCCCAGCATGGACTCGACATCCCGCTTCGGGTCTACGCTGCCGTTGGGATGCACCACCAAATCGCTTTCGAAACAGCGGATGACGAGGATAAACCCGTCCATTTGGGCGAGTTGGTTCAGCAGTTGCCCGGAAATGCCGCTTTTGGCAGACCCAGCCTCCAGTCCGGCAATATCCGCGTAGGTTACTTTGGCGTAGATCGTCTTCCGAGGCTTGAACATCTCCGAGAGTTTGGTCACGCGCTCGTCTGGCACGTCCACCACTGCGGTATGGACTTCGAAGCGTCCCGCCGAGGCGGTGGTGGGCGCGTTGCCGCGCGTCAGGGCGTTGAAAATGGTGGTTTTCCCCGATTGGGGCAGTCCGATGATTCCGAGTTTCATCTATCTTGACCTTCGCTTTTAGAGTGGTATACTTGCGAACGCAATAGCCGAAGTGGCGGAATAGGCAGACGCGCACGACTCAAAATCGTGTTCCCTCCGGGAATGAGGGTTCGATTCCCTCCTTCGGCACAGCATACAGGGTACCCGCTCGGGTATTATACCAACGCCCTCACTTTGGAGGGCGTTTTCGTTTCCCTTCGCCAAAGGTATAATGCGGAAATTTCATCGCAGGAATCCGCCATGCGCCTCAACCAGCAATTCGACCTCGTCCGCCAATCGGCAACCGTCTCCCTCTCTGACCGCATCAACGCCCTCAAAGCCAGCGGGCGCGCCCTCATCGGCTTGCAGGTGGGCGATCCCGACTTCGGCACACACCCCGCCATTATCGCCGCCGCCCTCCAAGCCATGCAGAACGGGCTCACGCACTACGCCCCTGCCATCGGCACGCTCGAACTGCGCAAAGCCATCGCCGCCAAACTCCAGCGCGACGAAGGCGTGACCTATGACCCCGCCTCCGAAATCATCGTCACGCACGGCGGCATCCACGCCTACTACCTGGCGATGCAATCCATCCTCAACCCCGGCGATGACGTGCTGATCCCCGACCCGTCCTGGGCGACTCACGAAAACATGGCGACCATGCTGCGCGGGAACGTCATCCGCGTCCCTGCCCCGCCCGAGGCTGGATTCATCCCTCATTTCGACTCCTGGCTGAAAGCGTTGACTCCTCGAACGCGCGCCATCGTCCTGAACTACCCCTCCAACCCGACGGGCGCATATCCCTCGCGCGAATACCTCCAGCGCCTGCAAGACTTCGCCAAGGAACACGACCTGTGGATCGTCAGCGACGAAGTGTACGGAAGCCTGTACTACGGCGAACGTCCGACCTGCGCCGCGGCATTCGATGGTGCAAAGGAGCGGACGCTTCTCGTCAACAGTCTCTCCAAATCCTACGCGATGACCGGCTGGCGGGTGGGCTTCCTCGCCGCGCCGGCGCGCGTCATCGAGAATGCCCTCAAAGCGGGGCAAAACTCCATTACGTGTGTCGCACCCTTCATCCAGAAAGCCGCCGCCTTCGCCCTGACTGACCCCGCGATTCAACAGGTCACTGCCGAAATGCGCGCCGCCTACGCCCGCCGCCGCGAATTGGTTCTGCGCCTTGCCCATGAATTGGAATGCGAGAAAGTGGTCGTCACCCCGCCGCAGGGCGCGTTCTACTTCTTCCTCGATATTCGCCCGTTGAAGATGACCTCTGCCGAGGTTTGTGAGAAACTGCTCGAAGAAGCGGGTGTGGCGCTTGTCCCCGGCTCGGCGTTCGGGGAATACGGCGAAGGCTTCGTCCGCATGACGATTGCCGCTTCGGATGCGGAAGTGGAAGCGGGCTTCAGGAAGATTGTGGAGTGGGCTGAAAAACAATAGTCAAGAGTCGAAGGTCGAAGGTCACGAGACTTTCGACTCTTGACTGACTTTCAGGAGACGACATGAAAGTATCCTTCCAGGGCGAATCAGGCGCATACAGCGAGCAGGCAATCTTCGAATATTATCGCGAGGCGGAGACCGTCCCGTGTGAGTCGTTCGATGCGGCGTTCGAGGCGGTTGTTTCAGGAAAAGCCGATGCGGCGTTGATTCCCATCGAAAATTCGCTGGCAGGGAGCATTCACCAGAACTATGACCTGCTCCTGCGCCATGACCTGCACATCGTGGGCGAGTATCTCCTGCGCGTGCGGCATTGTTTGATTGCCCTGCCCGGCGTGAGGAAGGACGAAATTCGCAAAGCCATCAGCCATCCGCAGGCGCTGGGACAGTGCGCCGGCTACTTGCGAAGTCACGGCATCAAGGCGGAACAGGTCTACGACACGGCGGGGAGCGTGAAGATGCTCAAAGAGTCGGGGGCGCGGGATACGGCGGCGATTGCGTCGCGGCGGGCGGCGGAACTGTATGGGATGCAGATTCTCGAAGAGGGAATCGAAGACAACGCGGAAAACTACACCCGTTTCCTTGCTGTGAAACGAGAACCGGTTGTTCCAGAGGGAGATGCAAAAACATCCATTGTCTTCACGTTGAAGAACCAACCTGGTTCTCTGTTCAAGGCATTGAGCGTGTTTGCCCTGCGCGATATTGACCTGACGAAAATCGAGTCGCGTCCGCTTCAGGGCAAGCCGTGGGAGTATCTGTTCTACGTGGATTTTATCGGCTCCGTGCAGGACGAGGTTTCAAAACGGGCGCTCGAGCATTTGGGGGAGTATGCCGTGACCCTGCGCGTGCTGGGGTCGTATCCGCGCTTCAAGGGATAGCCTGGCAGGCGATTTTGTCGTTGACAAAATCGAACGTGTGTTCTAAAATAAGACTGTCGTTATCCGAAATGGGGGCAAATGCACTCGCCAGAGGAGCATCCATGGCAAAAATCCGTTTCCAGTCCATTGACGAATACATCGCCGCCTGCCCCGCAGAGACGCATGAACGTTTGCGGGTAATTCGCGCGGCAATCAAGAGGATTGCGCCAGCCGCAAAGGAAAAAATCAGTTACCAGATTGCGGCGTTCGAGTTGAACGGCAGAAATCTGGTCTATTTTGCGGGGTGGAAAAGGCATGTGTCGTTGTACCCGATACCGGCGGGGGATGAAGCGTTCGAGCAGGAAATATCCCGATATGTGGATGGCAAGGGTACGTTGAAATTTCCGCTCGATGAACCGCTTCCAATCAAGTTAATTGAAAGAGTCGTCAAGTTGCATTTACAGGCAAATCAAAAGAAATCCAAAGGAGATTGAGATGAATAAAATTGTCCCGTGTTTATGGTTCGACATGCAATGTGAAGAGGCGATGCACTACTACGTGGACACGTTCAACGGCGCGCCGCACAAAAAGGAAGAGTCAAAGATCGTGTCTATCACCCGCTACGAAAAAGGCATGGACGCGCCCGGCGCGGAAGCCATGGAAGGCAAGGTCATCACCGGCATTTTCGAACTGGCGGGTCAGCGCTTCATGGCGCTCGATGGAGGACCCACCTTTAACTTCACTGAAGCGATTTCGTTCTATGTGGAATGTGAAGACCAGAAAGAAGTGGATTACTTCTGGAGCAAACTGTCGGCTGTTCCCGAGTCCGAGCAATGCGGCTGGTGCAAGGATAAGTTCGGTTTGTCGTGGCAGATCATCCCGAAACAACTGGGCGAGTTGATGAGCGACCCGCTTAAGTCCAAACAGGTTGTCAACGCCATACTCACTATGAAGAAAATCATCGTGGCAGATTTGCAGAAGGCGTATGATGGAGCGTAATTCGAAACCTGTTGGAAGGAGATTGCTATGAGTCCAAAGACGACCACGAAAAAATCCGCCTCCTCCCAGGGTCTCTCCGCCGAGGAACGCGCCGCCCTGAAAGAGACCCTCAGAGAAAGAAAAGCCGCCTCCAGCAAGCAAGAGATGGAAAAAGCCGCGCTGGAAGCGATTGCCAAGATGAAAGAGCCCGACCGTTCGCTGGCAAAACGAATTCATGAAATCGTCAAAGCCGCCGCGCCGGGTCTCACGCCCAAAACCTGGTATGGGATGCCTGCCTATGCCAACGCAGAGGGCAAGGTCATTTGCTTCTTTCAAGCCGCGAGCAAGTTTGGCGTGCGGTACGCAACCTTCGGCTTTCAGCCCGATGCGAAACTCGACGACGGCAACATGTGGGCAACATCTTTTGCCCTGCTCAAGTTGACCCCCGCCGAAGAAGCGCAGATCGCCGCGCTCGTGAAGAAAGCGGTGAGTTGAGAAAAGATTCCGCGCCAAACATCTCACTCAACCTGGGCAGGCGAAAGCCTGACCTTTGCCTGCCCATTTTGTTGATTATCGTAACCCTTGTCATGAAAACTTTAATGATTGGAGATTTGACATGAGGAGCAAAAACCAACCAGCCAAACGAAACACCCCTTCCGCCTCCCTCTCGACCTCGGACCTGCGCGCGCTTTTCAACGGCAGGGTCATCGCTCCGGACGATCCCCGCTACGAGTCCGCGCGGAAGGTTTTCGCCGGGAACATTGACCGCCGCCCAGCGGCAATTGTCCGTGTGGCGGACGCCGGCGATGTCACGCGGCTTGTCTCCTTGGCGCGCGAATATGGATTTGAATTGGCAATCCGCAGCGGCGGGCATAGCGGCGCAGGTCACAGCACGACTGACGGCGGCATCGTCCTCGATTTATCCGACATGAAGGACTTGCAAATCAATCTCGAAGAACAAACTGCCTGGGTGGAGACAGGCATGACTGCCGGCGAATACACCTCTGCCGTCGGCGCACATGGATTTGCAACAGGCTTCGGCGACACCGCCTCGGTGGGTATTGGCGGCATCACCCTCGGCGGCGGGATCGGATTCCTCGTCCGCAAATATGGGCTGACGATTGACTCTTTGCTCGCCGCCGAAGTGGTAACCGCAGACGGGCAACTCCTTTACGTGGACGACAAATCGTATCCCGATTTGTTCTGGGCAATCCGCGGCGGAGGCGGCAACTTCGGCGTGGCGACTCGCTTCAAATTCCAACTGCACGAGGTGGACCTGGTCCTGGGCGGGATGCTCTTCCTGCCCGCCACACCCGCTACCATCGCTGCGTTCATCGCCGAGTCGGAGGCTGCTCCCGGAGAATTGTCCACCATTGTGAACGTGATGACCGCGCCGCCCATGCCGTTCATACCCGAAGAAGCGCATGGCAAACCCATCATCATGGCGATGATGGTGTACGCGGGGAATCCCGAAGAAGGCGAAAAGGTCATTGCGCCATTCCGCGCGCTTGCCGCGCCCTATGCCGATATGCTGCGCCCGATGCGTTACCCGGAAATGTATCCTCCAGAGGAAGGCGGTGATTATCATCCCGTCGCGGCAAACCGCACCATGTTCCTTGATCGCGTGACCCATGCCGAAGCGGAATTGATTTTGGAGCGGCTTCAGCGTTCGAGCGGCTCGATGGCGGTCACCCAGTTACGGGTGTTGGGAGGCGCGATGGCGCGCGTCCCGTCCGATGCGACCGCGTTCGCCCATCGTCAATCCAAAATCATGGCGAATCTTGCCGCGTTGTATGAAAAGCCCGAAGAGAAGGAAGTTCACGAGGAATGGGTGACCGAATTTTTTTCCGCGTTGCAGCAAAGCGACAAGGGAATGTACGTCAACTTTGTCGGCGATGAGGGCGAGGCGTCCATCCGCGCGGCGTATCCGAATGGGGCGTGGGAACGCTTGCGCAAGGTGAAAGCGAAATACGATCCCGATAATCTTTTTCGCTTGAATCAAAACATTTCGCCGAAGTAACATCCCGGCACTGCTCTCACAACGACAATAAAACTTTACAGGTACCCATGAAAACCTTTTATCAAATCCTCGCCAACACTTTGCTCGCCAACGTCACCAACATGACCGTCTGGTTCGCGCTGATCTTCTTCATCTACCTCGAAACAAAATCGGTTACAGCGACCTCCATCGTTTCGGGTATCTATCTCGTGGCTGTTGCGGTCTCAGGCATCTGGTTCGGGAGCATCGTTGACCACAACAAGAAAAAGAATGTCATGCTCCTTTCGGGCTTCGTCTCGTTGGTCATTTACTCGATGGGTCTCGTGGTGTATCTGAACGTTCCCGCCGAAACGTGGAAGGATGCCGCCAGTCCCACGCTTTGGACGTTCGTTCCGCTTCTCCTCCTCGGCGTGATCGCCGGCAACCTGCGCGGCATCGCACTCCCGACACTGGTCACAATCCTCATCCCCGAGAATTCGCGAGACAAGGCGAACGGTCTCGTCGGCACGACGACGGGCATCATCTTCCTCATCACCTCCGCCATCAGTGGCTTCCTTGTTGCACATTCGGGCATGTACCTCGTCCTGATTCTTGCCGTCATTGTGATGGCTCTTTCGATTGCGCATCTCTTCTTTACGGAAATTCCAGAAAAAGAAATCGTTCATCTGGAGGGACAACCTCCCAAAGTGGATTTGCGCGGTACGTTCGCTGTGGTCATTACCATCCCTGGGCTGATCGCCCTGATCTTCTTCAGTACCTTCAACAATTTTTTGGGCGGCGTCTTCATGGGCTTGATGGACGCCTACGGTCTGTCGCTGGTTTCGGTTCAGGTGTGGGGCGTGCTGTGGGCGGTCCTCAGTTGCGGCTTCATCGTTGGCGGTCTGCTCATCGCAAAATTTGGCTTGGGCAAAAATCCGCTCTTTGCCATGTTCGCCGCTAACATCGTCATCTGGGTCATCTCCAGCGTCTTTACCATTCAGCCGTCCATCGTACTGCTTTCCATCGGCATGTTCATTTACATCAGCGTCATCCCGTTCATCGAAGCGGCGGAACATACCATCATCCAGAAAGTTGTCCCGCTTGAAAGGCAGGGACGTGTCTTCGGCTTTGCCCAAAGCGTGGAGATGTCCGCCTCGCCTCTGACGACCTTTATGATTGGTCCCGTGACCGAACTGATCTTCATCCCCTTCATGACCACCGGCGCAGGCGTTGACCTGATCGGCGGCTGGTTTGGCACGGGCGCGGACCGCGGCATTGCCCTCGTTTTCACATTGACGGGTATCATTGGTTTAATCGTGACATTGATTGCAATGAACACGAAATACTATGACTTGCTCTCGAAACGCTACGCGGAAGAAAGCGTGTCTGCCGCCTTGCCCGAAGGAGAACCAGCGTGACGAAAGATTCCCAAAGCAACAACAACCTCCCCAGGACCAGCGCGTCTGCCCAGCGCGCACTGGAAAGTGTCGGCATTACCACGCTAAAGCAACTGACCGATGTCACCGAAGCGGAACTGTTGATGTTGCACGGCATGGGTCCAAAGGTGATTCGCATCCTGCGCGAGGCGTTGAAGGCAAAGGGACTGTCATTTTGTGAGACAACAAAAAGAGGCGCGATGCGTAAAAAGAAGCATGCAGGAGCCTGACACCAATGAAACTCCACCTCGTTGACGGCACGTATGAACTCTTCCGCGCTCACTTTGGCGCGCCGCCGAAAAAGGCTCCTGACGGACGCGAAGTCGGCGCGACGCTCGGACTTTTGCGGAGCATGCTCCTGCTCCTCTCCAACCCCGAAGTGACGCATGTTGCGGTCGCCTTTGACCATGTGGTCGAGTCGTTTCGCAACGCACTTTATCCCGGCTACAAAACCGCTTCGGGCGTGGACCCGAACCTGCTTGCCCAATTCGACCTTGCGGAGGAGGCTGTTGCCGCTCTGGGGCTGACGGTGTGGTCCATGGTCGAGTTCGAGGCGGATGATGCCATCGCCGCGGCGGTCGCCAAATTCAAGAAAGCGAAATCGGTAGAGCAGATCGTCATCTGTTCGGTGGACAAGGATTTGGCGCAGATGGTGGACGGCGACCGCGTGGTTTGCTGGGACCGCCGCCGCGAGATTGTGTTGAACGAGCAGGGCGTCATCGAGAAGTTTGGCGTGGAACCCGAATCCATTCCCGATTATCTGGCATTGGTCGGCGACTCGGCAGATGGGTATCCGGGCATCAAAGGCTGGGGCGCGGCGTCTACATCCGCAGTGCTGGCGAAGTTCAAGCACATCGAGTCCATTCCGAAAGACCCGAAGCGACTTCCGTTGGGGTTGGGGCGGGCGACGACACTCGTTGAAAACCTTCAGCAGAATTTCAAGGATGCTCTGCTGTTTCGGGAATTGTCCACCCTGCGCACGGACGTGCCGCTGAAAGAGAAACTGGACGATTTGAAATGGCGCGGGGCATATCCGCGCTTGAAGACGTTATGTCAGGAATTAGGAGAGGAACGCATCCCCGCACGGGTTACACGCTGGCGTTGAGAGAAACACGCGCGGTTTGAAATGGGGGAGATTTTCGGATGGGAAATGTCTGGTTTGGAGAAACAGGTTGAATGTCCAGGATGAAGCGAGGGGGCTTTTGGTTGTATAATCCCTCCACGAAGAGGTCCTGCAAGTGGAGGAAATCCCATGAAGACTCTCCTTAAGCGTTATATCACCCCAGATGACCCGTTCGGTCCAATCGATTCGATTGACATTGATACGGCGGACAGGGAAGTACTGAAGAAGTTGTTCGAAACGCACAACCAGGTGTACCAGGGTATGCGTCATCGTCCGTCCATCATCATGGGGCGCAGGGGATCGGGCAAGACCTCCTATTTGCGGACGGTGTATTTCAATGGGGATTATGATTTCATCGTTGAGATTCGGGCGCAGAGGGTATTTGAGGAAATTACGATGGTGGTCCACAGAGCGGCGAAGGAAGCGTATGTGGAATCGCTTGCCGAATTGTGGGAAATGATGCTGTGGGTTTGTGTGTTTTCCGAACTTTCACGCAAGCCATTTTTACCATCCGACCGTTTGAACCTGGTGAATGCCTATCTGGCGGCGCTGGGGGTGCGCGACGCCGTCAGTGTGGACGATGTGCTTTTGAAACTGGCGGGCGTTCTGAGTGAGGCGACGCGCGAACATCCCAGCGAGGGCATTCTGGCGATTTTACGGCGGTTCGACCGCGTGGCGTTCGACGGCGTCAAGGCGGCGGTTTCGGATAGCCTGATGAAGACCAGGAAAAGGTTTGTGATTTTGATGGATTCGCTGGAGGATTTTCGGCTGGACATGGAAGCGGCGTCTCATTCCCTGAGAGGGTTGTTGAAGTATGTCGGTTCGATGAACAAGCCGAGCGATGTGGTGGACATCCGTTTTTGCCTGCCGACCGAGTTGTACCGCCGCGTGGCGGATTTTTCTTCCAATCAGAACAAGGATTTTCGCCGTGCGTTGAAGTTGCAGTGGAAAGCCAGCGAGTTGATTTTGGTGGGCGCCCTGCGTTTGAAGTTGTATCTTGAGTTGTATTACCCCGATTTTCTCAACCGGCTACTTCCGTTGGACGTGGGCAGGCGGCCCGATGCACGCAGGTTGTTCGATGCAGTGCTTCCGCCCAAGATTACCAATGCGGCGGGGTTTCAGGAGGATACGATTTCCTACATTTTGCGGCATACGCAGTTGCTGCCGCGCCATTTTCTGATGCTGTTGAATTCCATCTTCCGCAACAGCGGCGACGCGGGAGGAACGCCCCCGTTCCCCATCAGTGAGCGGAGGATTGTCAGCGGTGTGCGCCGCGTGGAGGAGCAAATCGTCAAGGAAATTTTCGGCGCATTCCGGCTGGTGCATCCCACCGCGGAGGAGACTTGCCGCCGCTGTCTGCCGGCGCTGGGACACAAATTCGATTCGGGTGAGTTGCACAGGGTCTATAACCGTCACGGCAAAGCGGTGTTTGGCGGCGACGGCATCCACGAGTTTCGCCGTATGTTGCAGGAAATCGGCGCGGTGGGCAGGGTGGACCCGTCGAAATCGGTGGAAGTGTACATTCAAGGCGATTTCGAATACAACGTGGAGCATGAGGTCGCCATCGCACCGCAGGATGAGATGTGCCTGCATCCGCTCTTTTCGGGGATTTACCGGGGAAATCAAAACGAGCGTCCGGTGTATCCCTCCGGCTGCAGACCCGACGATGAGGCGGTGGAAGACAGGGACTAGGGGGGTACCCGAAATCAACTATGCTAAAATACAACGCATGAACGCCAAGATTCCCCAGCCAGTTCACGAATCGTACCGAAACCACCGCAGGCAGTTGTTTTGGCAGATTATCCTGCCCATGGCGTTGACCGTGATTCTCTGCTTGGCGTTGATTGTGTTGATCAATATCGCCGCGTTTCGCGACGGCGGCGACGTGGCACGCTGGGCGGCGGTCTCGACGATTTGGATTGTCATTCCCATCATGATCGGTCTGGTGATCGTTCTTGCCCTGCTCGCCGGGCTGGTGTACCTGATGGCGAAACTGCTTCACGTCACGCCGAGGTATACCGGGCTGGCGCAGGAATACGTCCATAAAGCGGCGCTTTCCATCAAACGCGGCGCGGACGCGGTCGTCAAGCCGGTTTTCTTCATTGAGGGGCTTGGCGCAAGCATTCGGGCATTTTTGGGAAGGAAGTAAATCATGAACAGAAATAAAACCCTCTTCTTTGGCGCCGTCATTGGCGCAGTGACCGGGCTGATTGCGGCATCCCTGCTCCATCGCCGCGCGGAAAAGCAGGAACGGGAAACCGCCATCACCGCCGGCGAAGGCATCAAACTCGGCGTGCTGGTGCTGGGCTTGCTGCGGGCGATTGCCAGCCTGGGGGATGATAAATGAGCCCGAGGGTTTTCAAAGAAGGAGAATTTATTTTTTGGTTTCATAGTTATGATGTGTTGCATGAAAATCGAGCCAGCATTCATGTCGGCAAAGGTTCGCAAAACGATTCAGGTGATGCTAAAATCTGGCTGGAACCGCAGGTCGAAATTGGATGGGCTGGGCGTACACTAAGTCGGAGTGAATTGAATGAAGCGATCAAGATCATTGAGCGAAATCTTGGTCGGTTACAGGAGGCTTGGAATGCCCACAAAAGAAAAACAGGATGAACAAACGACAAAGTGGTATGACATCCCATATCCCGCTTCGGCATATACGTTCCCGCGTGAAGCGCTAATACACCGCGTGCGTTTCGACAAAGAGTATATGCACGTGGAATTGACCGATGGGAGACTTCTCTCCATTCCGTTGTGGTGGATACCTACTCTGCATAATGCCGCGCCTGAAGAGCGGGAGAAGTATGAGATCAGCCAGGATCGCAAGATGATTATCTGGGACCCTGATAAGTGCGCGATCAATGACGAGGTGCGAATTGATGACTATCTCGCGCCGCCCCCCCCCGATACGCCGCGCGAAACAACATGAAAACGCTGGGACGCAACACGCTGCGTCCCTATTTTTTTACGCACACCAATCCTTTGAGATAGGCGCTTTCGGGGAAATGTAATGAGACGGGATGATCCGCCGCCTGTGACAACCACTCGATGATTTGCGCTTCGACGCCGGCATCGAGGGCGGCTCCTGCCACGATTTTCTGAAACAACCCCGCATCCACGCCGCCCGAACACGAGAACGTGACCAGGATGCCGCCGGGGCGCAGAAGTTTGAACGCCAGCAGGTTGATGTCCTTGTAGGCGCGGGCGGCTTTTTCGGCGTGCGCGGCGGTGGGTGCGAACTTGGGCGGGTCGAGGATGACCATTTCGAAGGAGCGGGCTTCGTCGCGGAAACGGCGCAGGAGTTGGAACACATCGCCTTCGAGTGCGGTGTGACGCCCGGCGGGGAGGTCGTTGAGCGCGATGTTTTCTTTGCACAGTTCCAATGCTTCGGCGGAGGAATCCACCGACAGAACGGACTTTGCTCCGCCTGCCAGCGCGTTGACCGTGAACCCGCCCGTGTAGCAGAAACAATCCAGCACATCCCGGTCTTTTGCCAGTTCGCGGACGCGCAGACGGTTGTTGCGCTGGTCGAGGTAGAAGCCGGTTTTGTGACCGGTCTGGAGGTTGACGAGGAAGCGGAGGTTGTGTTCAGTGATTGGGATTTGGAAAGTGGAAAGTGAACCACGCAAGGGACCGGCTTTGGATTCCAGACCTTCGAGTTCGCGCACGTCGGCGTCGGAGCGTTCGTAGAGGACGGCGAGTCCCGTCTCTTCGAGGAGCAGGTCGGCGAGGGTGTCTTTCCAGTATTCGGAGCCGGCGGTCAGTGATTGGAGGACGAGGACCTTGCCATAGCGGTCAACTATAAGCCCCGGCAAACTATCGGACTCGGCATAAATCAAACGGTATGAGTTTGCATGACTTTCGACGTTTGACTTTCGACGCATTTCAGTGGCGGAGCGAATCCGTTTGCGGAAGAATTCCCTGTCCACCGCTTCGTCTTCGAACGTCCAGGCGCGGGCGCGGATTTGGGAGGCGGGGGAGTAGGCGGCGCGGGCGAGGAACTGCCCATTGGCAGAGAGCAGGTCCACGGTCGAGCCGGAAGCGGGGTTTCCTTCCACTCGGTGGATCGCGCCGGAAAAGACCCAGGGATGACGGCGAAGCAGACTCTTTTCACGTCCGGGTTTGAGAATCACATTAGCCATTGAATTTGTGCATCCAGTGTTCGGGATGGTCGAGGGGCATCCAGCCGAATTGTTCATATAAACCATGGGCATCGCGCGTGGCAAGGAGCCAGCGGCGCAAGCCTTGCAGGTCGGGGTGGGTGTGGACGGTTTCCACCAACCACTTGCCAAGTCCATGACCGCGATGGTCTTCATGAATGAAAACATCGCACAGCCAGGCGAAGGTGGTGTAGTCGCTGACGACGCGCGCCAGCCCCACTTGTTTGTCATCGTGATATACGCCGAAGACAAGCGAGTGCTGGACGTAGCGTGCAATCATTTCTCTTGTACGTCCCTGCGTCCAGTAGGCGCGTTGAAGCATGTCGGTAATGGCGTCAATGTCGAGGCGGGCAGGGTCGGTGCTGATGGTGTAGTTGTCTTTATGGACTTCGATGATTTGCGGCATGGCGCGAGTGTATCATGATATGATAGCGGCTTGTTTGAATTGAGGTGTCATGTTGAAACCCATTCGCTGGAACACGTTTGCAAGAGATTTTATCGTCATTCAGTTCGGCTTTTTGCTCTACGGAGTTGCGCTGGCGCTGTTGATTCGCGCGGGTTTGGGGACGAGCACCTGGTTGGTGCTGGAGATTGCCCTGGCTGATTTGCTGGGCATCACCATCGGCGCGATGACGGTGTGGATGGGCTTTGCGGTGCTGGTTCTGGCTCTGGCGCTGCGCGAGCGGGTGGGCTGGGGAACGCTGGCGAACATTCTGTGCATTGGTCCGTGGTTGAATTTGTTCCTTGGGTGGATACCAACGCTCGAGGCAAACATCCCTTTGCGAATTGGGATGTTCCTGCTGGGAGTGCTGATTCAGGGGGTTGCCACAGCGGTGTACATCGGCGTGGAGGCGGGGGCAGGTCCGCGCGATAGTTTGATGCTGGCGATTCACCGCGTGACGGGAAGCAGCGTGCGGGCGGCAAGGAGTTCCATCGAAGTCATCGTCGTTGCGCTGGGTTGGCTGTTGGGCGGACCGGCCGGCTGGGGGACGCTGGCGTTCGCGCTGTTGATTGGACCATCGGTGCAGTGGGCGTTCAAGGCGTTCAACGTGCGTCCGCACAGGGTAGAGGAGGCGGTTGTGGCGGGTGAGGATTGAACAGTGGACAGTGAACAGTGGACCGTGAACAGTGAACAGTGATCAGTGAACAGTGGAGAATGGCATGAATTTGAAGTCGTGAGGAGAGGTTCATCATGATGGAAATGCAGAACGATTTGAATCAACCCCTTCAACCAAAGGAAGAACCGAAGAAGCGCTCGGTTGGCGCGTTGGTGTTGTTTTTGGTGATGGCGCTGCCGATGCCGTTGTGCTTGTTCATATATCACTGGGTATTATGGCTCGCAGAGCAGACAGGAATCGCTTCGGGCAGTTTCGCCTACCTCCAATGGGCGGGAGCGGTTGGGCTGGCGTCGCAGGCGTTCGTGCTGACGGGCGCGATGGCGGCGTTGTGGTATTTCACCAAGGACGAGCGCTTCAAGCCCGTGTATGCAGGCTGGCTGGGCGCGGCGCTCATGGCGTTCCCCGCGCTGACGTTACGCTTCCTCGGTCCGAACAACGACCAGGTCGGGGCAATCGCTCAAATCGTCATTTCAGTGACGGCGTTTTTCATCGTGTCCAAAGTCCGCAGGGTAACGATGGATTGGAAAGCGGGGAATCTTTCTTTTGCTCTGTTACTCGCCGCGTTCGGCGTCGGTCCGTTTGCGGTGTTTGGCGCGTTCGGTTCGCCGGCGGATGCTCTGCTCAATCTGCTGGCGGGGCTTTCGCTGGGTCTGCTGGCGGCGGCGTTGATGGAAGCGACGACGGGCAACCGCTTCCTCGATGCGTTCGGCATCGGCGCGACGCTTGCCTTGCTCGGCTCTGCTCTCGGCTACGACGGGGCGCAATTGATTCTGCTTGCCCTGCTTCCGTCGTTTGCGTTTGCAGCGGCGGCGGTTATGCCTTCGCGGGTTGCAGGGGCGGCGCTCGTCGGTTTGCTGGCGGCGGCGGCGTTCGTCTTCTTCGACCCGACGGAACTCACGATTTTGCTGGGCGACATCGGTGCGCTGGCGGTGAAGGCGGGCGCGTTCGCCGTCGGCTTGGGGGTGGCGGTGGGAATTGTCGGGGTGGCGATCCGCATGTTGGCAGGAGCAGGCTTGAGGCGCCATCCTGAGCGTGTCGAAGGATCAGGCATGAAGCGGGCGCTTGGCTGGGTCGGCGCGGAGGCGGCGTGGCTGGTCGTCGTCATCCTGTTCGTCACGAACGGCAATCACGGCTTTTACGGCGACCGTCTCTTCGTCATCCTGAAAGCGCAGGCAGATTTGTTGGACGTGCGCCGCATCCAAAACATTGACGAGCGCCGGACGGCGGCGTATCGTGAGTTGACTCAATTTGCGAACGAGTCGCAGGCGGATTTGCGGACGGCGCTCGACGCGTTCGGCGTGGAGTACACACCGTATTATCTGGTCAACGCGCTGGAAGTGCGCGGCGGGACTTTGACCCGGCTCTTTTTGCTGACCCGCCCCGAAGTGGACCGCGTCCTTCCCAGCCCGAGGCTGAGACCTGCTCCCCAAGCCGAAGCCATGGCTTTGAGCGAACTCTTCTCCTCGCCTCCGCCTGAGGGTGTGCAGTGGAATGTGAGCATGATTGGCGCGGACAGGGTGTGGGAGGAGTTTGGCGTGCGCGGCGAGGGGATTGTCATCGGGCAGTCGGACAGCGGCGTGGATGTGAGTCATCCCGCCCTGAAGGACAGTTATCGCGGCAGGGATTCGGGCAACGACTATAACTGGTTCGACCCCTGGTATGGCGGGACTTCGCCGTATGACGTGAACGGTCACGGCACACATACGCTCGGCACGGTGCTGGGGCAAAACGGTATCGGCATCGCCCCCGGCGCAACCTGGTTTGCGTGCATGAATTTGAACCGCAATCTGGGCAACCCGGCGCTGTATCTCGATTGTATGCAGTTCATGCTGGCACCGTTCCCGCAAGGAGGCGATCCGTTTGCAGATGGCGACCCAACCCGCGCGGCGGATGTGTTGAACAACTCGTGGGGCTGTCCTGAAATCGAAGGCTGTGACCCGCAGGCTTTGCTCCATGCGGCAAATCATCTGCGCGATGCGGGTATCTTCGTGGTGGTTTCGGCGGGCAACGATGGTCCCAATTGCAGTACGGTCAATGCGCCGCTCTCGCTGTATGACTCGGTCTTTTCGGTGGGGGCAATTGACCGCGACGGGAACGTGACCGAGTTCTCCAGCCGCGGACCGGTGACGGCGGACGGCTCGAACCGCATCAAGCCGGATATCGTCGCGCCGGGCAGGGACATCCTCTCCGCTCTGCCGGGCGGCGGCTATGGCGCGCTGGAGGGCACATCCATGGCGGGACCGCACGTGGCGGGCGTGGTCGCCCTGCTCTGGTCGGCAAACCCCAGCCTCATCGGCGACATTGACCGCACGGAGCAAATCCTCATCGAGACGGCGCAGCCTTATCGAGGAAGCACGTCGCTGGGGTGCTTCGAGGGCAGCGTGCCAAACGCGGGATACGGCTATGGCGTGGTGGACGCCTATGCGGCGGTGAAGAAAGCCTTGGGGAAATAATTCCGCCTTTTCCTGAAATCGTCTGATATAATCTCGTTTGTCGGAAAAAATGAAAAAACTTCCGACAAAGGAGATTTTTTATGCTGAATGTGCGAGTAAGCCCCAAAGGACAAATAACCATCCCAAAAGACATCCGCCGCAAGTTGAATATCAAGTCGGGAGACCAGATGGCGGTCATCCTAGATGGCGATCAAATCGTCTTCAAGCCTTTTACGAAAACATTGCGCGACCTGCGGGGAAGCGTCAAGGTAAGGGGAAGGCAGGATTTCGAAAAGATTCGCGCGGAGGTTCTTGCAAGGCGCGCGGCAAGGGATGCGGGCGATGAAGGCTGAAACGGTCTTTGTTGACACCAATCTGTTTCTTCGTTACCTGACCAACGACGTACCCGACCAAGCAGATGCTGTGGATGCATTGCTCCGGCGGGCTGAGCAGAACAAGGTATCCCTGATGACCAACGGCATGGTCGTTGCCGAAATCGTTTGGACGCTGGAAAGTTACTACGGACTGGAACGAAGCGATATTCAAAACAAGGTCATGGCAGTTCTCAATACGCCAGGGCTGGAAATCCCCGAAAGCAACCTCATTTTGAAGTCGGTTGTATGGTATGCCGAAAAGAACGTGGATTTTATTGACGCCTACAACGCCGCCTGGATGGGCGAAATGGGCATCGAAAAGATTTACACCTTCGACCAGAAGCATTTTGCCCGTTTCGACGATGTGGAAGTGCTAAAGCCCTGATGATATGAGAAATTTCCGCTGAGGCTGTTTGTCACCCAAAGATAGCGATGGTCAAAATCCCCGCAAAGATGATGACCGAGCCCAACACGCGCATGCCGCCCATCTTCTCGCCGAGGAACTGCCAGCCCAGGAATGCGCCGATGACCACGCTCATCTCGCGGATGGCGCCGGAGTAACTGACCGGCGCAATGGTGTAGGCGAAGAGCGCAAGCAGATAGGCAATCACACCCAGCGCCGCGGCAAGGATCAACGGCAGGCGTGGACCGTCCCAGGCGGCGGCAAAGCGTTTCCACCCAAAGCGGCGCAGGTTGTAGGCGGTGGTGATGACCGGCACCAGCATGAACATGCTCAATGCATAGGGGACGGCAGGTCCGTTCTTGACGGCTGTGCCGTCAATCAGCGTGTAGAGGGAGATGACGAGGGCGACGCTCAGGGCGGTGAGGATGCCTCTGATGTGAATCCGGCTTCCGCGTGCCTGAACGAGGCTGGTCGCGCCGATGACGATCATTCCGCAGACAATCAGAATGACGCCGAGGACGCCGCCCGGAGTCAGGTCTTCCCGCAGAAACAGTACCGACCAAACCATCAGAAAAGCGGGAGCGGTGCCGCGCGCGATGGGATAGACGAGGGAAAAGTCGTTATCGGTGTAAGCATTGGAAAGCAGGATGAAATAGACCGCCTCCAGCGTCATGCTGATGACGGCAAAGAGCCACATCGAACGCGGCGGCAAGCCGATGAAGAGCAGAACGACGAACGCAAAGCCGCCGCTCAAAATGACCTGCCAGCCCATGGCGATGTATTTTTCCTGCGATTGTTTGAGGAGCAGATTCCACAACGCATGCAGAGAGGCGGAGGCAAACAGGAGCAGGAGGGCGGTGATGGACATGCCGGCTGGAATGTATCACAGATTTTGTTTTCCGGGAAAACTGCCGCTTGGGGGATTGTATTTAGCCAGCGGGTATCTTATACTTGGGGAAACCAAAAAAGGAGAATGAACAATGAGAAGCCTTCGTCCCCTGTTCTTGTTTGTTTCGTTTGTGTTGGTGGTGGGAATGGCATGTCAGTTTTTTGGCAGCAGCAACACGCCTGCCCCGCAGCCGCCCCAGCCGCAGCCGCCCACCCAGGCGCCTGCCCCCACCCAGCCGCCTGCACCTCAGCCGACGGATACCTCTGCGCCGACTGAAGCCCCCGCTCCCACAGATACTCAGGTTGTGGTTTCCAAATTTTTCAAAGAGGAATTCGATGCCGGAGTGGACTTGAGCAACTGGGAGTATTTCACCCTCGGTTCTGGCACCGATGATGACCTCAAGATCGAGCAGGAGGGCGACCACCTGATGTTCGATTTGGGCGATGAGGATTTGTACGTGTACTACATGTACAACCGTGAGACCTATGACGATGTTGCCCTGACCCTCAACGCCACAAACCGCGGACGCAATAACAACAACGTCAGCCTGGTCTGCCGCATGAATGAGGACGGCACCCAATGGTATGAATTCAGCGTCGAGAGCGGCGGCTTGTGGTACCTCTATGGCGTTGACAACGCCTATAACGTCATTGCCAACGGCGGCACGACTGCGCTCAAGCAGGGCAAGGAAACGAACGAATATAAAATGATCTGCAGCGGCGACGAGATTACCCTGTTCGTCAACGGCGAAAAAATCAGAACCGTGAAGGACAACACCTATGGCTTTAACGAAGGATATGTGGGTTTCAATATCTCCTCCCTCAACGTCCTGCCCATCACCGTTGACGTGAACTGGTTCGAGGTCAGCGAACCGTAAGCAGCCTGTAAACACTTGAACTCCGAAGCATCAACGCTTCGGAGTTCTTTTTTTAACCGCCGGCGGCAAATACGCCGCATGGGAGAAGAACGGAATTTCGATGTTCTCCTCCTCCAGCGCAGTCTTCACCAGCGAGAGAGCGGCGTCTTTGGCGGCGAGCGGATGGGTCTGCGCGGCGTCAATCCAGAAGTAGGCGGTGAGTTCCAGCGCCGAATCGCCGAAATTGGAAAAACCGACCATCGGCGCCGGCTCCGCCACGAAGCCCGGCACCTGACGGATCGCCTTCAGCACCGCCCGGCGGGCGGTTTCCGTGTCGGTAGCGTAGCCCACGCTGACAGGGAGTTCGACGCGCCGCCGCTCCGCGCGGGTGTAGTTGACGATGGGGTGCGCCAGAATCTCCGCGTTGGGAATGCTCACGATGCGCCCGTCCAGCGCCTTGAGTTCGGTGGAGCGCATGTCAATCTTCATGACCGTGCCGTCGAACCCCGCCGTGCCGATTACCTCGTCCACCTGGAAAGGCTGTTGAATCAACAGAATGACGCCCGCCGCGAAGTTCTTCATCACATCCTGCAGGGCAAAACCGACCGTGAAGCCGATGATGCCCAGTCCTGCCAGAAAGGCAGTCACATCGAAGAACCTCTGCAGCGCCGTAATCGCGCCGATAGCAATGACCGAGACGCGCGTCAAGTCCGCTAACAGATGCGTCACGCCGTCGGGGGCTTTGCGCCTCTCCAGCACGCGCCGCACCACCCGGCTCAAGCCCCGCGCCAGATACAAACTGACGACGAAAATCGCCAGCGCCGTAAGCAGGTTGGGGATGCCCTTGATGAAATTCTCGACGAACGTATCGAAATAAATTCCCATGCGTCAACTCCTTGAGCCAATATCTGCTATCTTAACCCAAAGCGGGGCGCGAGTCCAACGGGGTATAATCCCTGCGATGCCCGTCCTTGACCTGCATTCGCTCGATTTTTTCAGCCGCAGTCCCGAACAGACCCGCCGCCTCGGCGCGCGGCTGGGGGCTGTGCTGCGCCCCGGCGACGTGATTTGCCTGCAGGGCGACCTGGGCGCGGGCAAGACCACCTTCGTGCAGGGCGTGGCAAAAGGCTGGGGTTCGCAGGATACCGTCTCCAGCCCGACCTTTGTCCTCGTCAACGAATACCGCCGCGCCGATGGAAGTCTGCTCTTTCACATGGACGCCTACCGCCTCGCCTCCATCCCCGAGGCGGAGGAGCTCGACCTGGACTCGATGCTCGCTGACGGCGCTTTGCTCATCGAATGGCCCGAGCGCATAGACGGGCTCGTCCCGCCGGAACATTTGTGGGTGAGGCTCGAACACGTGGACGAGGAAGAACGCGAACTGAAATTCAAAGCCGTGGGCGGGCGCTACGACGAACTGCTCGATGTCATCCGCCGGGCGGTGGGAGGCGGATGATGCTGCTGGCAGTGGATACATCCACCGCGCAGGTCGGACTGGCGCTCTACGACGGCGCGCGCGTTCTTGCCGAATGCACTTGGCGAAGCAGTCAGCGGCACACCGTGGAACTCGCCCCCGCCGTCGCCGATTTACTGGCGCGCTGCGGCACAACGATGGACGCTGTGCAGGCGCTGGGCGTGGCGCTGGGACCGGGTTCATTCACCAGCCTGCGCGTGGGACTTTCGCTCGTCAAAGGGTTGGCGTTCGCAAGGCATATCCCATTGGTGGGCATCCCTACGCTCGACATCCTTGCTTATGCCCAGCCGGTTGGGCGTCACCTGCTGTTGTGCGCCATTCAGGCGGGGCGCGGACGGTTCGCTCTCGGCGTGTATAAAAGTTCGAGAAAACGGTGGCGGGCTCAGGGTCCGGCAAGAGTCGTGAGTCTCGAAGCGTTGATGGCGGAGGCGCAGAATCCGTCTGTGGTGTGCGGAGAGTTTTCGGCGGAGGAAATCCAGAAGATGAAAGAGGCAGGTATCCGCCTGGTCTCTCCCGCCGCCTCGTTGCGCCGTCCGGCTGTGCTGGCGGAACTGGCGTGGGCGCGCTGGCAGGCGGGCAATGTGGACGACGCCGCCGCGCTCGCGCCGATTTATCTGCACACCGAAGGGACGCCGCCCGTATGACCGTGACCATCCGCCGCATGACGCTGGATGACCTGCCGGCGGTGGTGGCGCTGGATCAGATGTCGTTCAGCCTGCCGTGGCCCGAGCGGTCGTTCCGCTTCGAACTGACCGACAACACTGCCTCGCGCTGCTGGGTGGCGGAGGTGGATGGCGAGATCGTGGGCATGCTCGTCGCCTGGCTGTTGGTGGACGAGGCGCACATTGCCACGCTTGCCGTGCATCCCGCCCATCGCCGGCGCGGCATTGCACGGAAACTTTTGAGCCATGCCCTGCGTTCCATGGCGGAGGAGGGAGCGGTCACCTCGTTTTTGGAGGTGCGCGAGAGCAATATTGCCGCGCAGGAGTTGTACCGCCAGTTCGGTTATGAGGCGGTAGGACGCCGTAAACGTTACTACAAAGATACCGATGAAGACGCAATTCTCATGACCCTGAATGGGCTGAAGGTTGAAAAGTTGGAAGGTTGAGATAAGGAAAAGAATGTCAACAAAAGAAACGCTCATCAAGAAACTGAAGGATAAAACCGCTCGTGTGGGGATTTTGGGACTCGGCTATGTGGGACTGCCCCTGGCGGTCGTCTTCGCCGAGGCGGGATTCCGCGTCACGGGCATAGACCCGGACGCGCGAAAGGTGGATTCGCTTTCGAGGGGCATTTCCTACATCCCCGACGTGAAGACCGAGGCAGTGGAACGGATCGTCAAGTCCGGTCACCTCACCGCCACGACGGATTTTTCCGTGCTGAAGGACATGGACGCGGTCAGCATTTGCGTGCCGACGCCCCTGCGTCAGACCGGCGACCCGGATATGTCGTTCATCATTGCCGCCACCGATGAACTGGCGAAGTACATGCACAAGGGCATGGTGGTGGTGCTGGAATCCACCACCTACCCCGGCACCACACGCGAACTGCTTTTGCCCAAACTGGGCGTCGAGCGCGGGCTGACCATCGGCGAGGACTGGTTCCTTGCCTTTTCGCCCGAGCGCGTGGACCCTGGGCGCAAGGACTGGACGACCGTCAACACGCCCAAGGTGATGGGCGGCATCACGCCTGCCTGCACCGAAGTGGCTGCCGCCTGGTACGAAGGCGCAATCCAGACCGTGCATCCGGTCTCTTCGGCGGAGGCGGCGGAGATGGCGAAATTGCTGGAGAATACCTTCCGCATGATCAACATCGGGCTGGTGAACGAACTGGCGATCATGTGCGAGCGCCTCGGCGTGGACGTGTGGGAGGTGATAGACGCCGCCGCCACCAAGCCGTTTGGCTTCATGAAGTTCACGCCCGGACCGGGCTTGGGCGGTCACTGCATTCCGATTGATCCGCTGTATCTTTCGTGGAAGATGAAGTCGTTCAACTACAATGCGCGCTTCATCGAACTGGCTTCGGAAATCAACACCAACATGCCGCGTTACGTGGTCAGCCGTGTGATGGAGGCGTTGAACGACCGCGGTAAGCCGGTCAAAGGCTCGAAGATTCTCGTCCTGGGCGCGGCGTACAAACCCGATATTGACGACGTGCGCGAATCGCCCTCGCTGGATGTCATCGGTTTGCTGATGAAGAAGGGCGCGGAGGTGACCTATCACGACCCCTACATCCCTCACATCCATCACGAGACCGACGGCTGGCACATGGACAGCGTGCCGGATGTGATGAATGCCGTCCGCGAGGCGGATGCCGTGGTGATCGTCACCAATCACAAGGTCTATGATTATGAGGCGATTGTCCGCGAGGCGAAGTTCGTCTTCGACAGCCGCAACGCCACCGGCGGGTTTGCCAAGGGGAACGAAAAGGTGGTGAGGCTTTAGGAGTTGAAGGTCGGAAGAGAAAAGGAATCTATGGCTCATTATTTAGTCACCGGCGCGGCTGGGTTCATCGGCGCGCGTACGTCCGAGGTTTTGATTCAGGACGGTCATACCGTCACCGGCATTGACAACCTGAACGACGCCTACGATGTGCGCATGAAGGAATACCGCCTCAAGCGTTTGCAGGCGATGGGCGGCTTCACCTTCCACAAACTGGATATTTCCGAAAAGTCGGTCATTGACCATTTCAAGGGTCAGACCTTCGACGGCGTCATCAACTTGGCGGCGCGGGCGGGCGTGCGTTACAGCGTGAGCGATCCCTGGGTCTTTGTGCAGACGAACATGGTCGGCACATTGAACATGCTGGAGTTGTGCCGGCAGAACGGCGTGAAGAAGTTCATCCTTGCCTCCACTTCCAGCATCTACGGCGAAGACCCGCCCTATCCCACGCCGGAGACCGCTTCCAGCAGTGAGCCGCTTCAGCCCTACGCGGCAAGCAAAAAAGGGGCGGAGGCGATGGCGCATGCCTATCACCACCTCTACGGCATAGATGTCAGCGTCCTGCGCTATTTCACGGTCTATGGTCCTGCCGGTCGCCCGGACCTGGCGCTCTTCCGCTTCGTGCAATGGGTCAGCGAGGGGCGTCCGGTGCGCGTCAACGGCGACGGCGAGCAGTCGCGCGGCTTCACCTACATTGACGACATCGCGCGCGGCACCATCCTGGCGCTCAAACCGCTTGGCTACGAAATCATCAACCTCGGCGGGCATGAGGTCATTACCATCAATGACCTCATCAAACTGGTCGAGGAGGTGGTCGGCAAAAAGGCGCAGGTGGTGTATGGTCCGCCCAACCCGGCGGATATGCGTTCGAACTGGGCAGATGTGACCAAAGCCGGCAAACTGCTCGGCTGGGAGCCGCAATATGACATGCGCGCCGGCGTGGAAAAACTGGTCGAATGGTACAACGCCGAACGCGCCTGGGCGAAGGATGTACTCACGCCGTAATTACCGATGACCATTTACTTTTGTTGGGTGATTGGTAATTGGTAACTCATGTTACGCGGTAGTGCGAGATTTATCTCGCATTTTCAGGCGACATGAACCCCCTTGCGGGGACAATGGTGTCGCGCTGCGAAGCAACTGCGTAAGGTGAGTTGGTAATTGGTAATTATATGTCCCCCATCCAGACGATTAGATCCCGCCTGCAGAACGACCCCCTCATCCGCCGCGTGCTGCGCAACAGCAGTTACCTGTTCAGCAGCAATACGCTTGCCTCGGCGCTCGGCGTTTTGCAGGGCATTCTGGTCTTTCGCCTGCTCGGAGATTCGGGGTCGGGCTTGTTGGCAATCGTCATGGACTTTCCCTCCAACGTCAACCGTCTGCTCTCCTTCCGCATGAGCGAGGTGACGGTCAAATACGCGGGCGAGGCGCTGGCGCAGAACGACAAAGCGCGCGCCGCCGCGCTGGTCAAAGGCATTGCGCTGATGGAGGCGGTCACGTCGGTGGCTGCGTACCTCGTCCTCTACCTGCTGGCGGCATGGGGCGCACGGACCTTTGCAGAGGGTCTGCCCATCGAGCCGCTCTTCCGTTTTTACGGTTTATTCCTGCTTGCCAACCTCGTCTATGAGACATCCGTGGGCGTGCTGCAAGCCGCCGACAATTTCAAGCAGGTGGCGCGCGCCAACTTCTACCAGAGCCTCGCGCTCACCGTCCTCATCGCCGCCGTCTTTTTCCTCGACGTTCTTCAGGTGACGCACTGGGGGCTGACGGGCATCCTCGCCGCCTACCTCGCCGGCAAGACGATTGCCGGGGTCGTGGTAACAGGCTCGGCGTCCCATGAATTGAAGCGCCGATTGGGAACCGGCTGGATGCGCGCGCCGCTCCGCCTCGTCCCCGACTGGAAGCCCATCCTGCGCTTCGCCTTCAGCACGAATCTCAACGGGACCGTCAACCTGTTCGCCCGCGACAACGTCCGACTCTACATTGCGGCTTTGGTCTCCACCGCCGCGGTGGGATACTTCAGCCTCGCCTCGAAACTCATCAACCTCATCATGGTGCCGCTCGATCCGCTCATCGCCCCAACTTACGCCGAAATCACGCGCACCATCGCCGCGCGGCAGTGGGCGGCGACGCGCAAACTGCTCAAACAGGTCAGCGCCATCAGCGCGGCATGGACTCTGCTGGCGGGCGGCGGGCTTGCGGCGATTGGCTGGTGGCTTATCCCGTTCGTCTATGGGCGCGAGATGGCGCCGGCGTATCCCGCCTTTCTGCTCCTGCTCATCGGCTATGGCGCTGCCAACATCGCCAACTGGAACCGTCCGCTCCTGCTGGCGCTGGGCAAGCCTGCCCTCCCGCTCCTCATCGCGGCGGTCGCCGGCGCGGTGGAAGTAGCGCTCATCTTCCTGCTCGTCCCGCGCGGCGGATACCTTGTCGGTGCAGCGATTGTCGCCGGCTACTTCGTCGTCTCCATCGGCTGGACGGTATGGCTTGGGTTGAGAATCATGAAGCGCGAGGAGGCAGGCGCATGAAAATCGTCGCCGTTGCCGGTTCCCAAATCCCTTCCGATACCGCCAACAGCATTCAGGTGATGAAAGCCTGCTCTGCCCTCGTCCAACTCGGTCACGACCTGACCCTCCTCGTGCCGCGCCCCCCCTCAATCTCCAGTTACCAATCACCAATTACCAATCTAAAATCGCACTACGGCTTGCAAACCGACTTCTCCATCGAATGGCTCGCCTCGTCCAGCCGCCGCATGTTCACCTGGCAGTCCGTCCAGCGCGCCCGCGCCCTCCGCGCCGACCTGCTCTACACGTGGTTTCCGCAATCGGCGGTCTTTGGTTTGCTCTTCCAAATTCCCACCGTTTTCGAGATTCACCTCCAGCCGACCGGCGCGTTCGGTCCTGCCTGGCACCGCGCCTTCGCCGCCCTGCGCGGACGCAAACGCCTTGTCTCCATCACACGGGCATTGGTGGACCTGCTGGAACGCCGCCACAACATCCGCTTCAAAGCGGACGAGGTGGTCATCGCTCCCAACAGTGTGGAACTGGAACGCTTCGCCTCCCTGCCGGACCCGCTCACTGCGCGCCGGACCCTGAACCTTCCCCAAGCTCCGACCGTGATGTGCACCGGTCACCTCTACGCCGGTCGCGGCGCGGACTTGTTCCTCGCGCTCGCCAAAGAACTTCCGCAGGCGCACTTCGTCTGGGTGGGCGGACGCCCTGCCGACGTGGAAGCATGGAAAGCGCGCGCCGAATCGGACAACGTCACCTTCACCGGCTTCATCCCCAATCAAGACCTGCCGCTTTACCAAGCTGCTGCGGATATTCTCCTCATGCCCTACAGCCGTTCCATCATGGGCTCCAGCGGAAGCGCGGACTCTGCCAGCGTCGCCAGCCCGATGAAGATGTTCGAGTACATGGCGGCAGGACGGGCAATCGTCACGGCAGATTTGCCGGTGATCCGCGAAGTGCTGAACGAGAAGAACGCCGTCTTCTGCGAGCCGGATGATTTGGGTAATTGGAAATTGGTAATTGGGGAATTAATCGCTGACGAACCGCGCCGGCTGGCATTGGGGCAACAAGCGAAACAGGATGTGCAGGGCTACACTTGGCTGGCGCGGGCGGAGAGGATTATGGCGGGTATTCTTGCGTAAGTTGGTATAATTTCTTCATGCCTTTTGAATACGATCCACGCAAGAGCGAAGCGAACCGGCGCAAGCATGGTATTGATTTTGAAGAGGCTCAAGCCTTATGGGACGATGAGTTGTATCTCGAAATTCCAGCCAGGAACCTGGATGAGCCGCGTTTTCTTGTGATAGGAAAAATCAAAGGAAAACATTGGTCGGCTGTGGTTACTTATCGCGGCGAAAACATTCGCATTATTTCCGTGCGGCGTTCAAGAGACGAGGAGATTGAATTGTATGAAAACGAAAGCATCTGAGTTCGATAAAAAATTCGACGCTGGTGAAAGCGTCGTTACTCATCTCGACCTTTCCAAAGCCCGGCGTCCTGCCGAGGAACAGAAACGTATCAATATGGAAATTCCCGTCTGGATGCTTGCCGCGCTCGACCGTGAAGCGCGGCGGTTGGGAGTTACACGTCAGGCGATTATCAAGATGTATCTGGCGGAACGTTTGCAGGCAGGGTAAATTAGACTTCCTGCAAAATTGTGCTAGAGCGGGCACACACAATACACTCTCGTGTAGAAGACGTTCTCTAACGTCGTTCCATTTGTGCTGTGGGGAAAGCAAGGATAGGCAGCGTGCGAAAAACAAGGCAGCCACAGACAGAAAAGAAGTTGAAAGAATATTTTGCAGGTCAAGTTCGAGGCTTGATCTGCAAATGATGTTCCCCTCTGCCAAGTAGTGTAAAATCCCCCCGTATGTTTCTCAAAAACAAACTATTTTGGATTATCATCCTTGCCTTCGCGGCGCGGATGCTCGTTGGCGTGTCCCTCCATCTGGGTCTGCCCCTCTACGGTCACGCGGACGAGGACGACCGGGCGGGCTACGTCTTCACCGACGCGCACATCCGCGACGACCAGGCGTGGAAACTCGCCAATTCCGACCGTCCCATCTGGGAGGCGTTCAGCCGCAAATTCTCCTCCGACCAGTACGGCGGTCTCCTGGCATTCAGCGCTTTCGTTTATCGCTATCTCTCGCCGGATGCACAGCGTCCGCTGCTGCTGATTTTTTTCTCGGCGCTGGTTGCGGCGCTGGGTGTCCCGTTTTTGTGGAAGGGGACGCGGCAGATATTCGGAGAAAAGGTCGCTTACGCCGCCGCATGGATTTTTGCGCTCTACCCTGAAAGCGTTCTGCTGGGCTCATCTGCCATGCGCGAGCCGTATCTGCTGACCTTCAGCGCGATGGCGTTTTGGGGATTTGTGGCAGGGCAGGGCGCTGGTCTCCCCCTTCGGGGACTTCACGATATGAGCGAGAAAAGCACTCGCTCTACTCGACCAGCATCCCTTGGCGCGTGGATTTGGCTTGCCCTCGGTTTGCTCGGCATGTTACTCGTCTCGCCGGCGGCGGCGCTGGCGCATCTCGTCCTCTTCACCGGCTGGGTCTTCTTCACCGATGAACGCCGCACTCTTTCATGGAAACCCGTGCTTCTCTTCGCGCTCATTTTTGCGGTGGGGTTGTTCGTCCTTTCCGCCTCGCTCAACCGTTCGGGACAGTTCGACGCCTCGTCTCCCCTGCGCGTGGTCAACGACTGGCTGAGGCTGACGGTCAAATGGGACATCTATCAACTCGAGCGCGGCTCCGGCTGGGTGCAAAAACTCTTCGATGAGATGCCCGAATGGATGCGCTTGCCCTTCGTGGCAGTCTATGGCGTCTTGCAGCCGGTCCTGCCGGCGGCGGTCTTCGAGCCAGACAACCGCTTTTGGCAGGTCATCTACCTCGTCCGCGCGGTGGGATGGTACGCCTTGCTCCCGGCGTTGATTCTGTCTTTCGGAGCGGGAACAGGACAAGGGCGCCGCCCTGAGCGTGTCGAAGGGTCCGCATCGAGGCGGAACGTCATCCTGTGGCTCGCGCTTCTCACCTGGACCTGGATCCTGCTCTCCGCCCTGCGAGGCGGCGGCGACACGTGGGACAATCCGCGCTACCGGGCGATCCTGTTTGCCTGGCAGGCGGTGTTGGCGGGCGTTGTCTGGGTGGGGTGGCGCGAGGCGCGCAGTGCCTGGGTGGGGCGGACGCTGTTGTGTGAAGCGGTCTTTTTGCTGGTGTTTACACAGTGGTACGCCAGCCGTTATTTTCATTGGGGCGGTCAACTCTCGTTCGCGGTGATGGTGGGATTGATTGCAGCGGCGTGGGGGATCATCGTGGGGGTGGGGCTGTGGCTGGATCACCGCCGCGTTCCCGGGCGGGGAATGTAGGTTATAATTCAGTCACTGAATTTTGCTCCAAGGAGTTTGAATGCCTACCGCATTAATCACAGGAATCACAGGGCAGGATGGATCGTACCTGGCGGAGTTTTTGCTCAAGAAAGGTTATCGCGTGGTCGGCGTGGCGCGCCGTTCCAGCACGGTGACTTACGAACGCATCAATCATCTGCTGGATGATATTTTGGTTGTGCAGGGCGATTTGCATGACCAGGGTTCGCTGCTTTCCCTACTCGAAGAATACGAACCGAGCGAAGTGTATAACTTGGCGGCGCAGTCGTTCGTGCCGACATCCTGGAATCAACCGGCGCTGACCGGCGACATCACCGCCCTGGGTGTGACGCGCCTGCTGGAGGCGATTCGGTTCGTGAACCCGAAAATCAGGTTTTATCAGGCGTCTTCCAGCGAGATGTTTGGAAAGGTGGTGGAAGTGCCCCAGCGCGAGACGACGCCGTTCTATCCGCGCAGTCCGTATGGGGTGGCAAAGGTGTACGGTCATTGGATTACCGTAAACTATCGCGAGTCGTTCAACATTTTTGCGGCTTCGGGCATTTTGTTCAATCACGAGAGTCCGCGCCGCGGGCTGGAATTCGTCACGCGCAAGATTTCGGACGGCGTGGCAAGGATCAAACTCGGGCTGGCGAAGGAACTGCGCCTCGGCAACCTGGAGGCACAGCGCGACTGGGGCTTTGCCGGCGATTACGTGGAAGCCATGTGGCGCATGTTACAGCAGGACCAACCCGATACCTACGTCATCGGCATGGGCGAGACTCATTCGGTGCGCGAGTTTTGCGAAATCGCCTTCAGTCACGTGGGGCTGGATTACCGCGATTTCGTCGTGCAGGACGAGCGCTTCTACCGCCCGGCAGAAGTGGACCTGCTCATCTCCGACCCCACCAAGGCACGCACGCAACTCGGCTGGGAACCGTCAGTCTCTTTCAAAGAACTCGTCACCATGATGGTGGATGCGGATTTGGAGCGCCTTGCCTCGAAGAAATAAACCATGACCGACCTCTCGCTTGTTATCCCCGTTTACAACGAAAAAGACAACCTGCCCTTGTTGATGAACGCCATCGAGCAGGCGCTTGCTCCCTTGAAGCAAACCTGGGAGGTGATTTTCGTGGACGACGGTTCGACGGACGGCAGCGTGGAGGTGCTGGCTGATCTGGCTGAGAAACGCCCCCAACACGTCCGCGTGGTGGTCTTCCGCCGCAACTTCGGTCAGACCGCCGCCATCGCCGCCGGCATTGACCATGCGGAGGGGAGCATCATCGTCCTGCTCGATGCCGACCTGCAAAACGACCCCGCCGACATCCCCATGCTGCTCGCCAAACTGGACGAAGGCTACGACCTGGTCAGCGGCTGGCGCAAAGACCGCAAGGACAACCGCCTCACCCGCACCATCCCTTCCAACCTTGCCAACGGTCTCATCTCGTGGGTGACGGGCGTACGCCTGCACGATTATGGCTGCACGCTCAAGGCGTACCGCCGCGAAGCGCTCGAAGGCTTCCGTCTGTATGGTGAGATGCACCGCTTCATCCCGGTCTTTGCCCATTCGGTGGGGGCAAAGATTACCGAACTCCCCGTCCGCCATCACCCGCGTAAATTTGGCGCGGCAAAATACGGTCTGGAACGAACCGTCAAAGTCATCCTCGACCTGTTCACGGTCAAGTTCCTGCTCGATTATTCCCACAAGCCGATGCGGCTCTTTGGCGGGACGGGCATCGGCTTAATCGCCATCAGTGCGTTTCTGCTCGCCTATCTGTTCATCCGCAAAGTGTTCTTTTTCGTGCCGGTGCTTACTTCTCCCTTCTTTCAAATTGGCGTCATGCTGCTCATTCTCGGCTTTCAATCCATCCTCATGGGGCTGATCGCCGAACTGCTGGCGCGCACCTATCACGAATCGCAAAGCAAGCCCACGTATACCATCCGCGCGGTGCTGGGAAAGAAGCGTTGATATGTCCGCCTGGTGGAGGAAGAACCGCCGCCTGCTCCTGCAATCGGCAGGGACTCTGCTGGCGGTTATTCTGCTCATCGCCCTGCTGAGGGACGGCGGCTGGAGCGAAATTCTCGAGGCGTTCCGCAAAATCAAAACCGCCAACCTGCTCTGGGTTGCGCTTTTGTTTTTCATCTCGCGGCTTGCCATCATTGGCAGGTGGCATGTCCTGCTGCGCGCCGGCGGCGTGGACATCCGCTTCAAAGACAGCGCCTCGCTGACCTTCACCGGTCTGTTCGCCTCGAACTTCCTGCCCACCACCATTGGCGGCGATGTGGTGCGCCTGGCGGGCGCCATGCAGATGGGCTTCGACCGCGCCGTCTGCCTTGCCTCCATCGCCGCCGACCGGCTGATTGGCATGGCAGGCATGACGATGGTCCTGCCGCTGGGCGTCTTCCATTCGTGGAACCTGCTCGAAAACCTCCCCGCTTCTCTCTCGACCTTTGCCTGGGTTCGTCGTCCCCTTGCCTTCCTCCAGCGGACGCTTTCGGTCTTCAGCCTGTGGCTCCGCAAACCCGGCGCCCTGCTCGGCTCGCTGGCATTCACGTGGGTGCACATGCTGTGCCTGTTTGGCTCCATCTACATTTTTGCCGGCGACCTTGGCACCCCGGTCTCTTTTTGGATGATTGCCGGTTTGTGGAGCCTGACATACTTCATTACGCTCATCCCCATTTCCGTCAATGGATACGGTTTGCAGGAACTTTCCTTTACCTTCTTCATGACCCACGTTGCCGGCTGGACCGCCGGCGTCAGCCTGAGCGTGGCGGTTTTGATTCGCGCCTTTTCCATCCTTGCCAGTTTGCCGGGGGCATTTTTCATCCCCGCCATTATGACGGTCATGGCGGAACAACAAGAAGGCACAACCTATGAAGGCGACCTGCTGTAAAATTGAACCTTGATGAATCCCCCCGCATCCTCCCGCTCTTTCTGGCTGACCCTTCTTGCTCTTCTCGCTATCGCCCATCTGACCCTCCTGCGCGCTGCGTACCTGCGCCTGCTCGAACTGGGCGTGAACCTCACGCGCGCCGCATGGAGCGGCATCCTGTTGTTGTTTCTCGCCATCGCCCTCTTGTGCGTCTGGCTGATTTTCCGCATTGCCGCAAACCGCCCGAATTTTGTCGAACGCGCCGAACGCATCACCTTTGGCTCGCCGTTGTGGCGCATCCTCGGCGGCATCATCTTCCCCGTCATTCTGTTCCTCATTCCCTGGCTCAAGTTCACCTATCAAATCGGGCAGGAGGTCAAACAGCCGGTCTATGACCCCACCCTGCTCCTGCTCCTCTATTACTGGGCGTGCTTGTGGCTCGTCCTTCTCGCCATGACCGCGCTCAAAGCCGCCTTCCGCACCACTTGGCTGGGCGGCTTCACTGCCGCGCTCATCCTTCTGGGACTGGCATACGAAATCCACTATCGCTATAGTTACGTGAGCGATTATCCATTCTCGCTGGGCTGGTCGGAGGGAAGCCGATACTACTACGCCTCACTCTGGTTCTCGAAACTGGTTTACGGAGAGACTTTCCCGCTCTCCACGCTTCATCCCACCCGTTACCTGCTTCAATCGTTCCCGTTTCTTTCTCCCAGCCTGGGCATTTTCGCTCACCGCTTCTGGCAGTTTTTTCTTTGGATCGGTCTGACCGCCGGCGCTTCCCTCGCCCTGAGCGGACGCGTCTTTGGTAGAGGGGAAAAAGCCCTGCGCTGGCTGACAGCCGGCTGGCTCTTCCTGTTCCTTTTGCGTGTGGGCGTGTATTACCACCTCGAGGTCATGGTCATCCTGCCGTTGTGGTTCGTATCTGCCAAGAAACCCTGGCAGACTCTTCTGGCTGTGATCGTCTCTTCGCTGTGGGCGGGAATCAGCCGCGTGAACTGGTTCCCCATGCCCGCCATCCTTGCCGCTGCCATCTACCTGCTGGAGGTCCCTTTTCATTCTCAAACCAACGGAAAGACCTCCCTCCAATCGTTCGCACGCTACCTCGCTCCGCCTGCCTTGTGGGTAGTTGTCGGCATTGCCTCTGCGCTGTTCGCTCAATGGGCATATATCCCTCTTTCCGGCAACTTGCAAAACGCCAAAGCGTTCACTTCCAGTTTTACCTCCGACCTGCTGTGGTATCGCTTGTGGCCCAATGCCACCTTCCCGCTTGGGGTGATACCAGCCATTCTCGTCCTGAGCGGACCCCTGCTTCTCATCATTTTCCTTGCCGCCCGCCAGACCTCACTGCACGGCATCCGCTGGCTGGGATTAACCGCCATGCTCATCGCTCTGTTCGCCGGCAGCACTGTGGTCAGCGCCAAGATCGGCGGCGGCGGCGACCTGCACAACATGGATACTTATGCAGTGCTGGTCAGCCTTGTGGCGCTTTACTTTTTCAGCGGGCGCGTCGAAGCAGAAGCGGGTTTTGTGTCCCGCCCGATGCGCCCATCTCCCCTCATTGTCATCGCCGTGATTTTGCCCATCCTGACGCTCATCCCCATGCTGAGCCCTTATCCTCGTTACAACAAGGACAGGAATCAACAGGCGCACCAGCAACTTGTGAACATCGTCAACGAGATTGGCAGACAGGGACCGGTGCTGTTCATCAACGAAAGGCAGATGGTTGCGCTGGGCGAGGTGAACGTGCCGCTGGTGTATGATTATGAAGTGGTCACCTTGATGGAAATGGCGATGTCCGGCAACCGCGCCTACCTGAACCGTTTCTACGACGATCTTCAAAACCAGCGTTTTGCGGCAATTATTTCCGGACGGCAAAACACCGTCATCAAACTGGACGGCGTTTTTGCCGAGGAAAACAACGTTTGGAATACGCTTGTCTCTCCTTACATTCTCTGCTACTACGAATCGAACACAACCATCGAGGCAGATGACTCCCGCATCGAAATTTACCAGCCGCGTACCCAAACGGAGAATTGCCCGTCTGGAGAGTAGATGCTATAAACCAAAGGAATCATTATGAACAACAAACAAACCGTCATCGTCACCGGCGGGTGCGGATTTATCGGCACCAACTTCGTCCGCCTGCTGATTCAAAGCGGCGCGTACAAGGTGGTCAACCTGGATGCCCTCACCTACGCCGCGAACCCCCTCTCCCTGGCAGACCTGGAAGGTCACCCGGATTACACCTTCGTCAAGGGCAACATCACCGACCGTGAACTGGTCGCCGCGCTGTTCGAGAAATACCAGCCAGTGGGCATCTTTCACCTTGCCGCCGAATCGCACGTGGACCGTTCCATCGTCAACGCCGAAGACTTCGTGCAGACCAACGTCGTCGGCACTTACACCCTGCTCGAAGCCGCGCGCGCCTACTGGAGCAAACTGCCGCAGGGACGAAAGGAGACCTTCCGCTTCCTGCACGTTTCCACCGACGAGGTCTTCGGTTCACTCGGACCCGACGGCTGGTTCACCGAAGAGACGCCCTACGCCCCGAACTCGCCCTATTCCGCCTCCAAAGCCGCCAGCGACCATTTCGTGCGCGCCTTTCATCACACCTACGGCTTGCCAGCCATCATCACCAACTGTTCCAACAACTACGGACCTTATCAATTCCCCGAAAAGATGATTCCGCTGATGATTCTGAACGCCATCTCCGGCAAACCCCTGCCCGTGTATGGCGACGGCTCGAACGTGCGCGACTGGCTGTATGTGGAAGACCACTGCAAGGCAGTCAAACTGGCGTTCGAGAAAGGCGCGCCGGGCGAGGTGTATGTCATCGGGGGAAACAATGAACAGAAGAACATCAATCTCGTTCACAAAATCTGCGATATTCTCGACGATGTCGCTCCGCCGCTGGAAGTGCCGCAACTGCGTGAGCAGGGCTTGAAGAGTTACCGCGAGTTGATTCGCTTTGTAACCGACCGTCCCGGTCACGACAAACGTTACGCCATCAACGCGGCGAAGATTCAGCGTGAGTTGGGCTGGCAGCCCGAGGTCGGGTTTGAAGCGGGCTTGCGCCGCACGATTGAGTGGTATCTGCATCATCCCGAATGGGTGGATCAGGTCAGCAGCGGGTCGTATGGTGAGTGGATCAAAAAGAACTATGCCTGGCGTGAGGCAAAGGAGGCAAAATGAAAGGTATCATCCTGGCGGGCGGAAAGGGGACACGCCTTTACCCGCTGACGATTGCCATCAGCAAACAAATCCTGCCGGTCTTCGACAAACCGATGATCTATTACCCGCTTTCGATGCTGATGATGGCGGGCATCCGCGAGATTTTGGTCATCAGCACACCCGAAGCCCTGCCGTTGTTCCGCGACCTGCTCAAGGATGGCTCGCAGTGGGGACTGAAGTTCGAGTATGCCGAACAGCCGGAGCCGCGCGGGCTTGCCGACGCCTTCCTGGTGGGGCGCGATTTCATCGGCGACAGCCCGGTCTGCCTGACGCTCGGAGATAATATTTTTTATGGCGAAGGGCTGACCTCTTTATTGCAAAGCTGCGCCACTCTGAAAGAAGGTGCGATGATCTTCGGCTACAAAGTGCATGACCCGGAGCGCTATGGCATCGTGGAATTCGACGAACACGGAAATGTGCTGAGCATCGAGGAGAAACCCAAAAAGCCCAAGTCGCACTGGGCGGTGCCGGGCATTTATTTTTATGACAATCAGGTGGTGCGGCTTGCCGAAACGCTCAAGCCCTCGGCGCGCGGCGAAATCGAAATTACAGACCTGAACAGGCTTTACCTCGAACGCGGACAGTTGAAGGTGAAACTGTTTGGGCGCGGCGTGGCATGGCTGGATGCCGGCACGCACGAATCCCTGCTTCAGGCGGGCGCGTTCATTCAAACCATCCAGGAACGCCAGGGCTTGATGATTGCCTGCCCGGAGGAAATTGCCTTCCGCATGGGCTTCATCTCCCGCGAGCAGCTGCTGAAACTGGGACAGGAACTTTCCAGCAACGGCTACGGCAAGTACATCATGGATGTCGCCAACAGCGCGATTTGAAAGGAATGTTATGGCAAAGGAATTTTCCTACCAGCTCGGCGACAGTTTCTCCTTCGAACGGTTCATCTCGGCGGAGGATGTGAGGCGCTTTGCCGAAATCGTCGGCGACCTCAATCCCATTCACCTCGATGCGGAATTTGCCGCGCAGTCCTTCTTCAAGAAACGCATCGTCCATGGCGCGTTTCTCGGCGGGTTGATTTCCAAAGTGCTGGGCATGGATTTTCCCGGTCAGGGGACGGTGTATATCTCCCAAAATTCGACGTTCAAGCGCCCCGTTTACGTGGATACGAAAGTCAAAATCGAGGTCAAAGTCACTGAAACGATTCCCGAAAAACGCCGTCTTGTGTTGGACACGACTGTTTTCAACGAAAACGGCGAGGTCTGCCTCGCAGGCACGGCGGTCGTGTGGATTCCAGAATAAAAACGGAGCGCGCCATGAGCATCCCCTTCAATCGTCCAACCACCGTGGGCAAAGAAGCCGAATACATGCAGCAGGCTTTGCAAAACCGTCACATATCAGGAGACGGGCAGTTCACCAAAAAGGCGCATGCCCTGCTCGAAGAAAGCCTCGGTGTGCCGAAAGTGCTGCTGACCACATCCTGCACCCATGCGCTGGAAATGTCGGCGCTCCTGCTGGATTTGAAGGAAGGGGATGAAGTCATCGTTCCGTCGTTCACCTTCGTCTCCACCATCAACGCCTTCGTTTTGCGGAACGCCAAACCGGTCTTTGCCGACGTTCGACCGGATACCCTGAACATAGACGAATCCAAACTCGAAGCATTGATCACGCCCCGCACGCGCGCCATCGTCGTCGTTCACTACGCCGGCGTCGGTTGTGAAATGGACGCCATTTTGGAAATCGCCAACCGCCATGGTATCCCGGTCGTCGAAGACAATGCACATGGGCTGTTCGGCAAATACAAAGGCAAACAACTTGGCACCTTTGGTGTGATGGCAACCCAGAGTTTCCACGAGACCAAGAACTTCACCTGCGGCGAGGGCGGCGCTCTGCTCATCAACGACCCGAAGTACATCGAAGATGCCGAAATCCTGCGCGAAAAAGGCACCAACCGCAGCCGCTTCTTCCGCGGGCAGGTGGACAAATACACCTGGGTCAACGTCGGTTCGAGTTACCTCCCGTCCGACATGCTTGCCGCCTTTCTGCTGGCGCAACTGGAGGCGCGCGAACAGATTCAATCCCGCCGCCGCCAGATTTGGGAGACCTACTACAAGGAACTCGGCGCCTGGGCGGAGGAAAACAACGTGAGTATGCCATTCGTCCCTGCGCACTGCGAGCAGACCTATCACATGTTCTACCTGCTCTTCCCCAATCTCGAAAGGCGTCAGGCGGCGATTGCCCATCTCAAGGAACGCGGCATTCAGGCGGTCTTTCACTACCTGCCCCTGCACCTCTCGCCGATGGGCGAAAAATACGGCGGCAAGGCGGGCGACTGTCCCGTCACCGAACAAATCAGCGACCAACTCCTGCGCCTGCCCTTCTACACCAACATGAGCGAAGAAGAGCAGATGCAGGTCATCGAAGCGCTCAAGGAATTTTCGGTGTAGGGCGTTTCGCACAGATGGAATGATTCTTTTTTTTACGGCGCTGCTGCTCCTGTTGGGGGGAAGCCTCTTTTGGACGGCGATTGCCCGTCTGCCCAATAAACCCGCCTGGCTCTTGGCGATGTATCTGGTTTCCAGCGCCAATGTGACGCTGACCGCTTACCTCGTCAACACCCTGCGCATGCTCGATCAGCCGGGGGCAATGCTGACCGTCCATGCCATGCTGGGCGGGCTGGGCTGGTGGTTGTGGGCGCGCAGCGGAAGACCGTCAGTGTGGGGACCGTTTCAGGGTTGGCAGATCAGGCTCGAGGTCCAAAAATTGAAGCGCGATCCTCTCCTCGCTTTGTTGATTCTGTTCACCGCCGCGTCCTATGCCTTTGCGCTGGCGCAGGTCATCCACATCCCTCAAAACAACATGGACAGCCTGAGCACGCATCTCTCGCGCATCGTCTATTGGCGGCAGAACGGTTCATTCCTGCCTTGGGAAACCCTGCGGCTGGATCAGGTGTGGTACCCGCTCAACGCCCAGTTGCAGACGTATTGGACTTTGTTGTTCCTCGGCAGTGACCACCTGGTGGGAGGCGTGCAGTGGCTGGCGGCGCTGGTCTCGGCGGCGGGTGTCTTTGGGCTGGCGAGGGTGTTCGGTTATGGCAGGAGGCAATCTGCCTTTGCCGCGCTGATTTTTCTGAGTTTTCCCCTCATCGCTTTGCAAGCCACCACCACCCAAACTGACCTGGTAACGACTGCTTTTTTTGTGCCGGCGGTGTACTTTTTGATTTTGGGCGTGCGGGAGGGGCGTCTTTCCCTGCTTTCGCTTTCGGCGCTCAGCGTGGGAATTGGCGTGGGCGTCAAGAAAAGTTATTTCCTCCTCCTGCCCGTGCTGGCGGTGTTTGTCATCCTTGTGCTTTTGCAATCGGGCAGGCGCACACTGAAACCGCTCGTTTTCTGGACGTTCAATGTGGTGGTGGCGGCGGTGCTGTTTGGCGCATACATATATGCTGTGAACTGGGTGTACTTTGGCAGTCCCTTCGGTTCACCGGAATATCTCGACACGATGATCGAAACGCCGCAGACTCCGCCAGACGCCTCAGACCGCACTCCGCATCTTGCCGCCCTGAGTCCTGATCCTGCCTCCCAGCCTGAGATTCTGCTGGAGATTCTCTACAACGCCCCCCGCTTGCTGTATCAAGCCCTTGATACCAGCGGTTTGCCGCGTCCGCTGGACGGCTATGCCCACAAGGTCAAGATGCGGATGGCGAGGGCGTTCTTTGTTTTCATCGGTTTTGAGGAAATCGAAGGGACGGCATACGCCGCGCCCGGTCATTCGTTCAGTTTTGCAGACAAGAACATCAACGAGGAAAGCCACGCCTGGTATGGACCGTTGAGTTTCCTGTTGATTTTTCCGGCGCTCATCCTCGAAGGATGGAGAGGCGTGCGGCAGCGCTCCTTCCTGTTGCTCGGACCGGGCATTGCCCTGCTCGTCTTTTTGCCTTTGGAAATCCTTCTGCGCCCCGGCTGGGATCCGTTTCAGGGACGGTATTTTGCTCCGCTGGCTGCCCTGTGCGCGCCATTGATGGCGGTCTGGTTTCGGGAAAGGGGCGGCGCGTTGCATGAATGGGTTATCGGCGGGCTGGCGGCGATGATTTTGGCGGTGACCCTGCTTTACAACCCATCCAAGCCCACGCTCGGTAAATACGCCGACGAATTTCGCGTGTGGACCAACCCCGACCGTATCTTTCTTCAAACCCTTCAGCGAAGAAATGACCGCGAGATGTATTACCTGGTGGAAAAGTTTGTCCCCGCCGATGCAACGCTGGGATATTACATTCCCTTCTTTGTTCTCGATTATCCGCTGTTTGGGAAGACCGTAAGCCGGCGGCTGGTGTCCATCGTTTCCCCCGCCCAGGTTGCGGACCTTCAATGGCTGCGGGAACAGGGTATCGAATATTTGCTTGTCCCGGCGCAGGAAGGCTACCCCCTCCCGCCGGCAGAGTTCACGTTGATTCGCGAGCGGGCGGGGTGGAATTTGTACGGCATCAAAACCGCGCCATAACCGGGAGTGTCCAATGTCGTGGGCTTAGCCACAGAGAGCGCAGAGATTTTGAGGTTTTTCTCAGAGATCTCTGTGAGCTCTGTGGCAGAAAAATCTTTAGCCCATTCTTTTAGACACTCTCCCATAACCTGCGTTACACAAACTTGATGCGTCTTGCCGCAAATGCCACCATGCGAAACAACAACAGTCCGTGTTTCCAGCGCGAGATGTTGGTCGTGCCATACGTCCGTTCGCGGTAGCGGATGGGCAGGTCAATGATTTTCAGGTTGAGTTTTGCCGCGCCGAAGATCAGGTCGAAGTCGCCGAAGGGGTCGAAATCGCCGAAGTAAGAACGGTTGGCGGCAATCAGTTCGTAATCCTTTTTCCACAAGACCTTCGTGCCGCACAGCGTATCCTTGATGGGCTGTCCCAGCAGCCATGAGAACGCCATGCTGAAAAACTTGTTGCCGATGAAGTTCAGCGTGCGCATGGCTTCCTTTTCCATCGGATAGACGAGCCGCACGCCGTTGATGAACTCCCCTTTGCCGGAGACGAGCGCCTCATAGAAGCGCGGCAGGTCTTCCGGCGGGACGGTGAGGTCCGCGTCGAGGATCATCAGGATGTCGCCGCTTGCCTTCTCGAAGCCGGCGCGGATGGCGTCGGCTTTGCCAATGCCCGGTTGTTTGAGGAGCAGGCTCGGGGTCGAAGGATGGGCGGCGATCTCGCGTTCGATGGCGGCGTAGGTGTCGTCTTTGGAGTGTCCCTCGACGAAGACCAGTTCGGTCCCGCGTCCCATTTGCGGGACGCGCTCGAAGATGGCTTTGATGTTCCCTGCCTCGTTCCGCGCGGCAATTACCACTGAGACTTTCGGTTCCTCAGCACGGACAGGCGCAGGTCGGGCAACCACAAAATTGGACAGCGCCAGATGATTGAACGGCGCGAGGCGGACGAGAAAACGGTTTGCCCACCCGCTCAGCGGCAGGGGCAGCAGCACCTCCTGCGAGGCGCGGATGGCTTCGAATCCAGCCAGGGTGAGCAGAGAGCGCACATCTTCGGGGGTGAGCCAGTTTTGATACAGGTTGCGGGTGGCAAGTTTCAACCCCTGCGCCAGGCTGAGCGGCAATTGCCAGAGACGGCTGTAAAAGTTCAGGATGACGCGCGTGCGCGGCGTACACAAACGACGAATTTGCTCGAGGACGCGCTGAACGTCCCACAGGTCGTTGACCAGGTCGGAGAGGATGATGACATCGAAGGTCTCATCGAGGGCGGAGAGATCGTGCGCGTCGGCGTGGAGGAAGGTGAGTTCCGGGTGACGTTCTCTCGCGCGGCGAATCATCTCGGCGGAGAAATCAACTCCCACGCCGCGCGACGGCTGGAGGTCGGCGAGGAGGCGTCCGTCGGCGCAGCCGAGTTCGAGCACACGCAGACGAGGCGGAACATGGAAGCGGTAAATCTCTGAGAGGCGGCGGTGATACCATTTGCCCATGCCCTGCCAGTTGTCGCGCTGGCGGGCGATGGCATCCCAATGGTCAATGCGGGCTTGCTGATAGGCTTGCCCGGCAGAATCGAAAGGCGGGTTGACGGAAATCATGCGCACGATTGTACCGAAGATGCGGGTTTTCTGTGCAGGTCATTTTCCCCTGTGCTATACTCGCCTCCCATGAACACCCTGATGATGTTTCTGCCCATCCTTGCCTATCTCTCCGGTTCCCTTCCCTTCTCCATCTGGGTCACACGGTATGTCAAAGGCGTGGACGTGCGCGACGCCGGCTCCGGTCACGCCACCACCACCAACACCATCCGCCAGGCGGGGTTTGGCTGGGGCGCGTTGGTGCTGGCGCTCGATATTGCCAAAGGGTTTCTGCCCGTCTGGCTTGCCCTGCGCCTCGGCGGCGAACCCTGGCTGATTGCCCTCACCGCCGCCGGCGCGGTCATCGGTCACTGCTGGACCGTCTTCGCTCAATTCCGCGGCGGCATGGGGCTGGCAACCTTCGGCGGCGCGTTGTTGGCAGTGAACTGGTTCGCCTTTGTCATCGGGCTGGGGCTGCTGCTTCTGCTCACCCTCATCGTTCATCACGGTGCGCGCGCCAGCGTGTTCACCGGTCTCCTCATCGCGCCTGTCTTTTGGCTTATTGGCTTGCGCGGCGTCGAAATGTGGATTGCTCTCAGCGGCGGGCTGGTCATTGCCTTCCGCTTCCTCACCGACTGGAACCGCAAATACCGCGAACTCTGGCTCGACCGGGAGAAACGATGAAACTCGGCATCGTCACCGATTCCACCTCCGACCTGCCTCCCCATCTCATCGAACAACACGGACTCGAAGTCGTCCCAACCCTGTTGGTTTTGGATGGGAAGGAATACGCCGACGGAGAGGGCATCTCGCGCGATGACTTCTACAAGCGATTGAACACGCTTCAGACTCCGCCGACAACTGCCGCGCCCTCGATTGGCGATTTCGCCGCCCGGTACGATTCGCTCCTCACACGCGGCTGCGACCACATCCTCTCCCTCCACGCCGCCGCCACGTTGACCACCATCATCAACTCTGCCCGCCAGGCGGCGCAGGATTTCCCCGCCAAAATCACCATCCTCGACAGCGCCTCGCTCTCGATGGGGCTGGGATTCCAAGTCCTTGCCGCCGCCGAAGCCGCAGAAGACGGACTCGAAGCGGCGCTGCAAGCCATCGCATCCACGCGAAAGCGCCTCAAAGTCCATGCCGCGCTCGATACGCTCGAAAACCTCAAGCGCAGCGGGCGCGTCCCCGGCGTGATTGCCGCCCTGGGCGGACTGCTCTCCATCAAGCCGCTCATCGAACTGACCGAGGGCGCGGTCAAGCCAGCCGGCGCGGTACGCACCACCAAACAAGCCGCCGAACGACTGCTCGACCTTCTCCTTCAGCACGGCGAACTGGAAAGACTGGCAATCCTGCACACCGGCGCCGAAGCCCGCGCCAAAGACTTCCTCGAAACCCTGATGCAGACCGCCAGCCAGTCCGTTCCGCGCGAAATCCTGCTCGTCAACGTGACGCCGGTCATCGGCACGCATGTCGGTCCCAACGGTTTGGGTTTCGCGGCGGTGAAGCGATAAAAAGCAAGTTGCGCCTGCGGGAGAAAAACGGTAAGATAAATACAGGAACGAGCGATGTCTTCTAAAGTACGTCAAGTGCTGAGAAAAGTAAAGAAAGAATTGCTTCGCATCTATGGCGGGCAGTTAGATCGCATCATTTTATACGGTTCGCAGGCGCGCGGCGATGCCGCTATGGATTCGGATATTGATATTTTGCTGGTGATGAAGGACGATTTCGACTACATGGAAGCGCTTAAGCGTTCTGATGACCAGATGGCGGCATTGTCGCTCGATCATGATGTGGTCATCTCTCGCGCGTTCGTTTCAAAAAGAGAATATCTTGAGCGGCAATCTCCCTTCCTAATCAACGTTCGCCGTGACGGTGTGGCAGTATGAAGCCGGAAGTTGCTGAATTGTTGGATAAAGCCCGGCGAAGTATAAGAACCGCCGGGAAAATCCTGAAAGATGGGGAAGTTGATTTTGCCGGCTCCCGCGCCTATTACGCGATGTTTTATGTTGCAGAGGCTTTGTTGTTGAACAAGGACTTGCGTTTTCCAGTCACTCCGCCATCATTGCCAATTTCGGCAAAGAATTTGCCAAAACAAACATCCTTCACCCAAAATTCCACAATTACCTTATTAAAGCGCAAGACAGACGAAATATAGGCGATTATGCCATTGGTAGTCACCTAACCAGGGAGGAAGTGCAGGAAATGCTGAAATGGGCAAAAGAGTTTCTCAAGGCAGCAGAAATCTCAAACAATCCTTTTGATGGAATCTGCAACGTTTGGGGATAAGTTATTTATCGAAACCTTCGAAGTCTTCAAAACTTTGGAAGCCTTTGATTAACCCCATGATAAAATACTCTCCATGCAGCCATCACTGGAAAAATTACGCAAATTCTTCCGCCTCGAACACGAAAGCGGCTACAACAACACCGCCATCATCGGCGGGCTTGCCAGAATGCTCGATTTCTGGGAAGGCGAAGCCCGCGCCGACGGAATTCGGGAGGAAGTCATCCAGGCAGTCATACAGCGGCTCCGCTCCTACGAGGGGCTCAGCCCTCAGTCCCGCGCCGACGTGTTAAAAGGGTTGTGGAAGCGCATCGGCGATACCTATCCCGAAACCCAGCAAAAACCGCGCGACGCGAATAAACCCGAAGGTCAGCCGAAGCCAGCCCCATCCCAGCCGCCTGCAAGACAAGGACCGCCGCGCCAGGAATCGCGCGAACAGCGTCCGCAGGATGCCCTCGCTCCTGCTGCGGTGAAGCCGCGTCCGTCTGCTCCGCCGCGCGCTGAAACTGTGGCAGGCGCAAAGACTTCCGCCACTCCCGCCGCCCTCGACGCCAAATTGACCGTTCTGCAGGGTGTAGGTTCAAGAAACGCCGAGGCGCTTGCCAGATTGGGGCTATACACTCTTGGCGACATGCTCTACTACTACCCGCGCCGCTACGATGATTACACCCAACTCAAACCCATCAAAAATTTATTTTACGGCGAGCAAGTCACCGTCATCGGCACGGTTCAGAGTGTACACACACGCACCATTCGCAGCGGCGCAGCATCGCTGGTCGAAGTCATCATCAGCGACGGGACAGCCGCCCTGCGTCTGAGTTTCTTCAACCAGCCCTGGATAGCCAACCGCTTAAAACCGGGCGACGCCATCTCCGTCTCGGGCAAAATTGACCAGTACCTGGGGCGGCTCGTCATGAACAACCCCGATTTCGAGCCGGTGGACAAAGAAAGCCTGCACACCAACCGCATCGTCCCTGTTTACTCTCTTACCGAGCGCATTACCCAAAAATGGCTTCGTGAGCGAATGCGGGAGGTCGTCACCTATTGGGCGCCCGCCGTCCCCGATCCCCTTCCCGAAAACGTGCGCCAGGCGGCAGAACTTATGCCGCTGAGCGAAGCCCTCCTGCAAATCCACTTCCCCGATTCACAGGAAAAGCTCAAAGCCGCGCGCGAACGCCTCGCCTTCGACGAAATCTTCTACCTCCAAATGGGAGTGCTCCGCCAAAAACGCGACTGGCTCTCCCTCGAAGGGCGGCGCTTCCCGGTCTCCGACGAGTGGTTGGATACGCTAAAGAACAACCTTCCCTTCGCCCTGACCTCCGCCCAGCAGCGCGCCCTCGCCGAAATCCGCGCGGACATCGACTCCGGCAAGCCCATGAACCGACTCCTGCAGGGCGACGTGGGATCCGGAAAAACCGTAGTGGCAGCTTTAGCCGCCGCAATGATCACGGCAAACAACGCGCAAGCCGCCGTCATGGCGCCCACCTCCATTTTGGCGGAACAACACTATCGCAACTTTACCAACCTGCTCAAGTCCGTGCTCAAGCCCGAGGAGTTTCGCCTGCTGAGCGGCGACACCCCCGATTCCGAAAAAGAGGCAATCCGCGCCGGGCTGGCAGACAACTCCATCAAACTGGTCATCGGTACGCACGCCGTCATCGAACCCAACGTTCAGTTTGCAGACTTGCAGTTCGTCGTCATTGACGAACAGCATCGCTTCGGCGTGGAACAGCGGGCGGAACTGCGCAGCAAAGGCACCAACCCGCACCTGCTGGTGATGACCGCCACCCCCATCCCGCGCTCCCTCGCCCTCACCCTCTATGGCGACCTCGACCTCTCCGTCATGGACGAGATGCCCGCCGGGCGTCAGCCGGTGCACACCTTCGTCCTCCGCCCGCAGGAGCGCGAGCGCGCCTTCACCCTGATTCGCGGGCAAATCAAGGACGGCAGGCAGGCGTTCATCATCTATCCCCTCATCGAAGAAAGCGAAAAGATCGAAGCCCGCGCCGCCGTGGACGACTTCGAGACCCTCTCGAAGGAAGTCTTCCCCGATTTGAGATTGGGTCTGCTGCACGGTAAAATGCGCCCCGCCGAAAAGGACGAGGTCATGCTCAAGTTCCGCGACCGGCAATACGACATCCTCGTTTCGACCACTGTCGTGGAAGTGGGCGTGGATGTGCCAAACGCCACCGTCATGCTCATCGAAGGCGCAGACCGTTTCGGGCTGGCGCAGCTGCACCAATTGCGCGGGCGTGTCGGACGCGGCGCGGCGCAGTCCTACTGCCTGCTCATTCCCACGCGGGAGGATGCGACCGAAAACGAACGCCTGCAAATCATGGCGGAATCCAACGACGGCTTTTACCTCGCCGAAAAAGACCTGCACCTGCGCGGACCGGGTGAATTTTTGGGCACGCGTCAGGCGGGCTTTGCCAGCGGGTTGCGCATGGCGAGCATCACTGACCTGCAACTGATCGAGAAGGCGCGTACCCAGGCGCAGGCGGTCTTCGAGAAAGACGCAGATTTGAGTCTGCCCGAACACGCCCTGCTTGCCGAGGCGCTCCGCCGCTTCTGGGGCGAAGGCAAAGGCGACGTCAGTTAACATCCATCCGACTATCAGACTGGAGACTCCCTCATAACATGGTCAGAGCCTTGTTTCCCGGCACGTTCGACCCCATCCACTACGGTCACATGGATATTGCCGAGCGCGCCTCCCGTCTTTTCGACGAAGTGGTCATGGCGGTGTACGACAAGCCGCTGAAGACCCTGATGTTCTCACCCGAAGAACGCATGGCGCTGGTTGCCGAAGCGTTCAAAGACAACCCCAAAATCAAAGTCACCGGCTACAGCGGTCTGACGGTGGAATATGCCCGCAAGATCGGCGCGCAGGTCATCGTGCGCGGCTTGCGCGTCTTTTCGGACTTCGAGTTCGAGTTCCGCATGGCGCTGGCGAATCACCGCCTCGCGCCCGACATCGAAATCGTGGCGCTCATCACTGCCGAGGAACATACCTTCCTTTCCTCCACCACTGTGCGCGAAATTGCCATGCTGAAAGGCGACGTTTCCAGCATGGTGCCGCCCTTTGTGCAGGAGGCGTTTCGCAAGAAAATCATGGAACAGGGCGACCAGCACTCCTTCCCCAACTCGCTCCGCGATTAATCTGTGCTAGAATTGCTTCAGTGATGTTACGCGGCAGCGCGAGATTTATCTCGCGTTTTCAGACGACATGAACCCCCATTCGGGGACAATGTGTCGCGCTGCAAGAAAATTGCGTAACATCAGCTGCTTCAACATTCCTTCGGCTGAAGGAGACCGCTATGGACATCCTGCAATTAATCGACCGGCTGGAAGAACTCTTCAACGAAAGCAGATCCATTCCCCTCACACGCAACGTGATGGTGGATGAAGACCGTATGCTGGACATCATTGACCAGATGCGTATTGCCATTCCTGAAGAGGTGAAGAAGGCTCAGCAATTGCTCGGTCAGCGCGACCGCCTGCTTGCCCAGGCGCAGGAGGAGGCAAACCGCACCCTCGAACTTGCCCGCCAAAAAGCCGACCAAATGATCGCCAGAGAAGTGGTGGCGCAGGAAGCCGTGCGGCGCGCCGAACAAATCGTCGCCCAGGCGCGCGCCGAGGCGGAAACCATCCGCGCCGACGCCGACGCCTACGCCATGAACAGTCTCACCCAGTTGCAGGAAGAACTGGAACGCATCTCGAACCAGGTTGCCAACGGCATTCGCCTCCTTCGGGAGGAACTGGCAAAGAGAGATTCCAAAGCCTTGTAAACATTCGAAAATAACGAAAGAGCCTTCCGTGATGAGGAAGGCTCTTTTTGTTGAAACAGGTTTCAGGTCAGGGAGGAGGCGGGAGGGTTTCCATGGACCAGGTGGTGGGATATTTCCAGTGGAGAACGAGGGCAATCCATCCGCCGCCGGCGATTCGTCCCCACACGTTCGAGCCGGAGGGATAATATTCCACGATGCGGGCGGAGTCTCCTTCTGCCAGCACAAAGCCGGTTTCTTCGCCGTTTTCTGCCGGCGTTTTTCGAATCGGCTGGGTGACCTTTGCCTTGACCGTCATCGGCAGGATGGGAAAAGGTTCGAGGCGTTCCAGCGAAATCCAGACGGGGCGGCTGGAGACTAGGGGCCAATAGATGGCGCCATGCGGTGGGTTGACCCAGAAGGTGGCTTTGGTGTCCCGGTTGTAGCCCACCACCACGAATTTATGCACCAGGTCGGGGCGGGTGAAGTAATCTATCTCCCTCAACTTGCCGGGATTGACGTAGTCAATGGTCTTGACCTTGCCCCAGCCGTTTTGGATTTCGGTCAGGGTGATGACGTTGCCTCCCATGGTGAGGCTTTCGAGTTGGGGAAAACCAGCGCCGTTGAACAGGGCGGTATCGTTCGCTTTGAGGTAGCGCAGTTTCTTTTCGTTGTTGTTGTTCAGAAAGTTGATGTAGGTTTCCCAGTTGCCGTCCACCACGGTGCGATGGGTGCCCGAGCCTTCGCTGGGCAGGACAAAAAGCGGAACCGTTTCGGGGGTGAAGAGATTGATGCCCCCCCAGTCCTTGGCGGCAGTGCGGGATTTGTAGTCGTACCTTGCCAACTGGCTGTCGTGTTTGACGCGGAAGTATTGCACGCGCTGGATGGGGGTAAGGGTGGGGAAGATGATGACCGGGACAGCGGTGGCGGTGGGTTCGGGCGTGAAGGTGCTCCGCAGGGTCGGTGTGATGGTGGGAGTGGGCGGGATTGCCGCCTGAGTTTGCGTGGAGGCGGCTTGGGCGGTTTGCACGATGAACGTGCCGATGGCGTTGGAATCGAGCGTGGGGATGGGCGCAACCGCAGACGGCATACACGCCGTCATCAACAACGACGCCAGAATCCACAAGAGGACGGTTCTGCGCTTCATTCTTCGACGATAGCCTGTACGCGCCCGACCAAGCCGTTTTCCAGCCGAACCTTGATCCCGTGCGGATGGCGGGGCGATTTTGTGAGAATATCTTTGATCACGCCGCGGGTGCGTTTGCCGGTACGCTGATCTTCTTTCAACACAATCCAGACGGTCATGCCGGGGCGGAGGTGGGAACGGGTAAGGGAATTCATGGCGCGGACGGGGTGGCTGTTTCGGTAGGAGGCGGCAACGGCGTGTCGGTAGGCGGCGGTGTGAACGACGGCAGGGGCGTGAGGGTCTCGGTAGGCGCTGTCGTTGGCGGGACGAGGGTGGGGGTGAGGGTCGGTTCGGGGGTTGGAGTGGGCAGGCTCAGGGTCAGGAAGATGCGTTTTTCGGCGTAGAAGTCCTCGCCGTTCATGAGGTAGAGGCGCAGGGTGATGCGGTTCTCTTGGACTTCCTGCAAGTTCCAGGTGTAGATGAGGTCGGGCTGTTCGTATTTGTTGCGCCCTTCGGCGAGGAGCGTCCATTCGGCGGGGTCGTCGCCGCGCCCGTATTCGAGCCGCCAGCCGGTGAAGTCGCCTTTGGTGACGTTGATGACGGCGCGGATTTCGAGCGGAGTCTCGGTGATGACATGGTTTTCGCGCAGGTTGGCGAATTGCAGGATGGGACGCGGGTCGTCGGTGCTGCATTCGCGTTCGGGTTTGAAGAAGGGGTTGCGGGGGAAGTCGTGCGCTTCGAGCCAGGCGCGTCCGTCGCCGGTTTTGAACCATTTGCGCGCCCATTCATCGCTCACGTTCATGACCATTTCTTCTTTGGCGTAGTCGGGGCAGGCATCGCCGGCAATGAGACCGGTCCAGGTGTCTATCGTGGTTTTGGTGAGCAGGTCCTGACTGCGCGGGAGGGGCGGCTGGTCGCTGGCGAAGAATTCGCTGCGCTGACCGCCTCGGCACCACTGCGAGGGCTCGGTGCCGGAAAGGTTGCAGATGATGTATTCGGTGACGCCGGGCGGGATGGTGAAGGGGCGCGGATTGCTGCCGGTGACGTAAGGCACGGCGAACTGCATGAACTGCGACCAGATGGGCGCGGCGCCGCTCAAACCGGTGGTATTGACCATGGGGGTGTAGTCGGCGTTACCCACCCAGACTCCGGCGGCGACGTCGGGGGTGTAGCCCAGCGTCCAGTTGTCGCGGAAGTCGTTGGTGGTGCCGGTTTTGGCGGCGGCAGGAAAGGGCAGGTTGAGGACGGAGTTGCGCCCGAACATCCACGAGCGGGCTTCGTTATCGGAGAGGATGGAGGAGATGAGGAAGGCATGTTCAGGGCGGATGACCTGTTCGCCTTCGGGCGGCTTATATTCATAGATGACGTTGCCCTCGAAGTCCACGATTTTGAGGATGGCAACGGGGGGAACTTTTTTGCCGCTGTTGGCAAAGACGGAGAAAGCGGAGGTCATCTCGAGCAGGCTGACTTCGCCGCCGCCCAGTGTGAGGGCGAGACCGTAGTCGGGGCGGGTGAGGCTGGTGATGCCGAGGCGTTCCGCCATGGCAATCATGCCGTCTTTTTCGGGGGTGGTCGGGTCGTCATAGACGCCGACGAATTGCAGCGCCTTGACGGCGGGGATGTTGAAGGAGTTTGCCAGCGCCGTGCGGACGGTCATGCCGCCGTGAAATTTGTCGTCGTAGTTTTTGGGGACGTAGGGCGGGTTGGCGCCGTCGGGAAATTCGGTGGGGACATCCCAAATCCAAGTGGCGGGCGTCCAACCTTTTTCGAAGGCGGCGACGTAGGTGATGGGTTTGATGGAGGAACCCGGCTGGCGCGTGGGGCTGGTTGCCATGTTGACCTGCCCGGAGATGGCGGCGTTGTTGAAATCGGGCGAGCCGACCATGGCGAGGATTTCGCCGGTGGAGGGTTTGATGGCAACCAGCGCGCCGTTGCGGGCGTTTTTGTCGGCGAGCGCCGCCACCTGTTCGGTGACCAGTCGCTGCGCCTCGTTTTGCAGGTTGGGGTCGAGAGTGGTGTAAACGATGAAGCCGGAGCGGTAGATGGTTTGGGCGTCGTATTGCGATTCCAACTGCGAGCGGACGAAGTTGACCCAGTGTGGGTAACGGGCGTCAATGTTGGGGGCGGCGAAGACGCGGGCTTTCATTTCGTCGGCGGCGTTGAGGATGGTCGGGGCATCCACACAGATGGGAACGTCGCTGTTGCTGACTTCGATGCAGCCTCGCTGCTGGCTCAACTCGTACATGAGGACGAGTACCTGCTGCTGGCGGCGCAGGGTCACGTCGCGGTTGGTGTAGATGTCGTAGACGGCTGGGGATTGGGGAAGACCCGCCAGGAAGGAGGCTTCTGCCAGGGTGAGTTGGTTGGCGGTCTTGCCGAAATAGGTCTCGGCGGCGGCTTCGATGCCGTAGGCAAGGTTGCCGTAGTAGATTTCGTTCAGATAGAGTTCGAGGATTTCGTCCTTGGAGTAGCGGCGGGTGATTTCGGCGGCGAGGATGATTTCACGCGCCTTACGCTGATAGGTGCGCTGGGCGCGTTCTTCGGGCGAGAGCAGAAGGGCGCGCGCCAACTGCTGGGTGATGGTGGAGGCGCCTCCGCCCTCGCCGCCGGTGCGGTAGTTGACCCATAGCGCGCGGATGATGGCTACCGGGTCGAAGCCGGGATGAGTGTAAAAGTCCTGGTCTTCGGTGGCAATCGTCGCCGCGACGAGCGCCGGGGAGATTTTGTCGAGCGGGACGTAGGTGCGGCGCCCGGCGTTGGGGTCGAGGATTTCATAGAGCGGGTTGCCGTAGCGGTCAAGGATGCGGGTGGTCTCGAATTGCGAGGCGCGGTTGCGGAGGTCGTCCACGCTGGGGAGGGTGCGGGCGATGCGGTAGTAGGTGATCATCAACGCAGACGCGCCGATGACGGCAAGGACGACCAGCCCAAACAGAGAAAAAATGAACGCCCGCAGAAGACAACCCCACGAACCGCCCAGCCAGGTTAGAGAGATGCGCGGGCGGCTGGGAGGCGGCTGACTGGGGCGCGGCGTGGACGCGCTGCGAGGCTGGGAGATGCCGTTTTGCGGGCGGCTTGCGGGTTCATAGGCGGCAGGCGAGACGCGCGTACTGCCCAGGTCCACCTGATCCACGCGGCGAGGCAGGGGCATGTTGTCCTTGTCCAGCGCGATGGGAGGCGGAGGTGTGGGGGTGCGTCGCGGAGGCGCGGCGCGCGTGGTGCCTTCCTGCGGGGATTCGTCTTTCTCCGAGTCGAAGGGAGGCTCCGCCCGCGTTTCGGCTTCGGAGTCCAGCAGTCGTTTGATGCGCTTGGCGCGTTCTTCGTCGTTGGTCATTGGTTATTGGTAATTGGTGATTGGTAAATGGGTAAGTTTGCAAATCCAAAATCGCAAATCCAAAATCGCAAATCTAAAATCGCAAATCTAAAATCTCAAATCTAAAATCTCAAATCTAAAATCTCAAGCCGGTTTGCTCATGATCAGCACAACCCACGTGCCGCGGTGACAGACTTCATCGTTTTGATTTTTCACTTCGATGGCGATGGTCACCGAACCGCCGCCGATGCGCGGCAGGGCTTTGGTTTCGATGGTTTCCAGTTCGGCGTGCAGGGTGTCGCCGATGAAGACGGGTTTGACGAATTTCCACTCCTTCACTTCGCGGAAGGCGATGACCGTGCCGTCCATCAGCCCGGTCTTCCACGCCAGCCCCGAAGCGATGGACAGCCCCAGCAGCCCGTGTGCGATCTGTCTGCCGAAGGGCGTCGTCTTGCTGAACTCCGGGTCGGTGTGGATGCGGTTATCGTCGCCGGAGAGTCGCGCAAAATCCATGATGTCGGCTTCGGTAATCGTCCGCTTTTCGGTGACGATTTTCTGCCCGACGGTGAATTCTTCGAAGTACAGTCCCATGATTTCAATCTCCTCGAGTAAGTCTTATCGTCTTGAGTCTTATAGTCTGATAGTTTGTATTCCATTGCGGCATAGGACCATTCGACTATAAGACTATCAGACTACAAGACTATCAAACTACGCGACCAAATTATACCCTTTGACCTCTTGACGAACTGCCCGTACAATACGACCCATGCGTGACTGGTCCCTTGCTCCCGGCGACCCGCTCTACCTGACCCTGGCGGCGGATTCACGCCTTTCCACACCCGACTATTTCAACGATCATATTTGGGAACTGACCTTCGGCGGCGGCGAGCCTTCCGCGCTCTCGCTTCGCACCACCTTTGGCTTGCGCGCCAAAGCCATGCGCATCTTTCCTCGCTTCAACGAAAACGGCAAATCGGTCAGCAATCCGTCCGAATTCGTCTCGCCGCCGGTCATCCGCCGCTTTTACCCGAACTTTCTCATCGTTGATTACTCGCCTCTTCCCAGCCTAGACGTAACGTCCGAGTATTGGGTTCCAGCCTCCAACGCCGTCGCCGGGCGCATCACCCTCGTCAACCAGTCCACTGCCACGCGCAACATCCGTATGGAGGTCTGCGCCCTGCTCGCTCCCCTCGACGGGCAACGCATGACCGCCGCCCAGATGCAGATGGTCAACGTGCTGGCGGGACAAACAAGCGGACTCTTCCCCGTCCTCTTTTTGACCGGCGGACCGGCGCCCGGCGGCGGACCTCATTCCTCGCTCTTTCTGGACCTCGAACTGGGTCCCGGTGCGACGCGTCAACTCACCTGGGTGCAAGCCGCCACGCCGTCGCTTCAAACCTCCTTCGACCTTGCCCGCCAAATCGCCGCCCGACCCTGGGAGGCGGAACGCGCCCGCATCGAGCTGCTCAACGCCAGCCAGATGGTGGAAATCCACACCGGCGACCGCGACTGGGATGCGGCATTTGCCTTGAGTCAATGTGCAGGGTTTGGGTTGTTGTTCCCTCCCAGCCAGCATTTGCCCTACGCCTCGTTTGTCTCCTCCCGCCAGCCCGATCATGGCTATTCACCCAAAGGCGATGGCAGCGACTATCCCTCCTCATGGAAGGGACAAACTCCGCTGGAAGCATATTACCTTGCCAGCGTGCTGCCCGCTTCGCCGTTTGCCAAAGACCTGCTCCGCAATTTTCTTGCCCTCCAGCAGGAGGATGGAGCGATTGACGGCAAGCCCGGTCTGGCGGGTCAGCGGGGGAGGTATCTTGCCGCGCCTCTGCTTGCCAGCCTGGCATGGCGCATCTATGAATGCACGGAGGACGTTCGCTTTCTTGAGGACGTGTTTTCGAATTTGCACAAATTCTTCTGGGCGTGGTTTTCCCCCGAATACGATAAAGACCGCGACGGTGTGCCGCAGTGGAAGCACGTCCTGCAAAGCGGCTTCGAGGACAACCCGTTGTTCGATACCTGGCATCCGTGGTCGCTGGGCGTGGATATTACCCAAGTCCACAGCCCGTCGCTGGCTGCCCTGTTGTACCGCGAAGCGGAATGTCTCCTGCGCATGGCAGACCTGCTGGGGAAGAACGACGTACAAACTTTGCTTCGCGAGCAAGCCGCCAAACTGCGGGCATCCGTCGAAGCGGCTTGGAACGCGCGCAGCGGGTTGTATCACTACCGCGACCGGGAAACCGGCACAGGCGGGGCGGGAAAGGTTCTCTTTCAGCAGAAAGGCGCCGGCACGGTCAGCCCGAAGTTGAAGTTCGAAACGCCGGTGCGCTTGTTGATCGAGGTGCAGTCCAAAGGTCCAGCGGCGAAGCGCCCGCAGATACGTCTGCATCAATTTGCCACCAAGGCGGCGGATGAGGTCATCTCCGCCGGCGATTATCAATGGCGCGAGGGCGGGGCAGTGTACACCACCCGCAAGGTGTATCCCAAACTGGCGAAGATGATCGTCAAAAATTTGGAAGAGGGCGATACGGTGACGGTACGCACGCTGGATTTTTCGCTGGAAGACCACACGCTCTTTACGCCGCTTTGGGCGGGCATGCCCGACGCTCAGCACGCACAGATTATGATCGGACGCGCCCTGCTGGATTCCAAACGCTTCCACCGCGCCTTTGGCGTGCCTGCCTGCCCGTCTTTCGCTTCGCGCGTACGGGAGGCGGAGTCGGTGACCCAGGCTGTTCACCTCCCCTGGAACCTGTTGATTTGCGAGGGACTGCTCCACTACGGCTTCCGCCCGGATGCGGCGCGGCTGTTCGTGAGGAACATGTCTGCCGTGATTCAGAATTTGAAACAGAACCGCGCCTTTTCGGCGCGTTATCACGCCGAGAAAGGGGCGGGCATCGGCGAGCGCAACGCCTTGAGCGGATTGGCGTCTGTGGGGTTGTTCTTGAAAATTTTGGGGGTGGAGATTCTCTCGCCGACCCGCGTGCGGCTGGAGGGAAGCAATCCCTTCCCTTGGGATGTCATTGTGGAATATCGAGGCTTGAAGGTGATTCGCGGGGCAAACAGCACCGAGGTGGTGTTCCCCAACGGCAAATCGGTGACAGTCACGGGGTCAGAGCCGACGGTGGTGGAGTTGTGATGGTCGAAAAGCGCTTAACAAGGGGCAGGGATTCAGGGAGTGTCTAATGTCGTGGGCTTAGCCACAGAGAGCGCAGAGATTTTGAGATTTTTCTCAGAGATCTCTGTGATCTCTGTGGCAGAAAAAACTTTAGCCCATTCTTTTAGACACTCTCGGGATTCAAACTACGCCCAATTCTCCAGCGTCTCTTTGACCTTCATCAAGAAATTATCCGCCGACGCGCCATCCAAAATGCGGTGATCGAACACGAACGAGAGATACACCATCGGGCGGATGGCGATGGCGTCATCTATGACCACAACCCGCTTTTGCATCGCGCCGACGCCGAGGATTCCGCACTGCGGCTGGTTGATGACGGGGAAGGCAAACAGCGAGCCGCTGATGCCGTGATTGGTCAGCGTGAACGTCCCGCCTTTGACTTCGTCGGGCTGGAGTTTCTTGGCGCGGGCGCGGTTGGCGAGGTCGTTGATCGTGCGAGCCATTGCGAGAAGCGAGAGATTGTCCGCGCCTTTGATGACGGGGACGATCAAGCCCTCCTCGCCCAGCGAGGTCGCCATGCCGATGTTGATTGCCTTGTGAACCAGCAGACCTTCATCCGTCCACGAGGAGTTGACGAGCGGATAGGCTTTCAGTCCCGCCACGATTGCCATCATGAAATACGCCGTGAAGGTGAGATTGACCCCGTCGCGCGCGAACATCTCCTTGTTGGCGGCGCGGTGCTTGACCACGCGGCTCATGTCCGCTTCCATGACAGTCAGCACGTGCGGCGAGGTGTGCTTGGACATGACCATGTGCTCGGCGATTTGCTTGCGGATGGTGGAATGTCGGATGAGTTGGTCGCCTTGAGCGGGGATAGGAGTTGCGGGATGCGAGATGGGCTGGACAGTGGGGGCGACTTGCGACCCTTCGACTGGCTCAGGGCGGTGCTTTCCACTTTCCACAAACGCCAGCACATCATTCTTCGTAATCCGCCCGTTCAAGCCTGTCCCTTTCACCTGCGATAAATCCACGCCATGCTCTGCGGCAATTTTGGCAACGACAGGGGAAATAAATCCGAGATCGTGTTTGGAGACAGGAGATTGGTCATTGGTAATTGGTAATTGGGCTGCGGCTATAGCGGCTTTGGGCGCAGGAGCGCCACTGCTCACTGATGACTGCTCACTGTCTACCGCCTCCCCCGGCTTCCCGATAATCGCCAGCAATTGTCCCACCTTCGCAGGGGCTCCCTCTTGCGCGAGAATCTTCAACACCGTCCCCGAAGCGGGCGCGGGGATTTCGGTATCCACCTTGTCGGTGTTCACTTCGAGCAAAGGCTCCAGTTCGTTGACCGTATCGCCTTCCTTCTTGAGCCATTTGGTTACGGTAACTTCCTCGACGCCTTCGCCGAGCAGGGGGACTAGAACTTTGGTTGCCATGGTTTTCTCCAGAGTTATCAGTTATCAGTGATCAGTTACAGTACTTACGCAGATAGGAGTAATTGCATAGAGATTTTACCCTTGAGCATAGGCGGCTTGTGATAGTAGTCTGGGATGAAAGTTTCCCGCTGCAAACGCTCCTTGGCTTCACCCAGCGTTTCTGTTGGGCG
>Ga0101944_10000975_pt1 | contig 69945 bp, 47 predicted proteins | sample DewCreD2012metaG_FD_75245 | JGI IMG/M metagenome (GOLD analysis project Ga0101944, IMG submission 75245) | Hot spring sediment bacterial and archeal communities from British Columbia, Canada, to study Microbial Dark Matter (Phase II) - Dewar... ... | reverse complement strand
TGCTGATGCTCGTCGCCGCCTTCGCGGGACGCGAGCGCGTGCTGGCCGCCTACGAGGAGGCCAAGCGCCTCCGCTATCGCTTCTACAGCTACGGCGACGCAATGCTCATCCTGTGAAAGGATGGCGAGCGGCGAGGCGTTTGCCCGTCTCGGCCCGGGCTACTCGGCCTTCTTGTCCTCCGCCTTGGCGCCTTTCTCCGCTTCCTTGGCTTTGAGCTGCTCCTTGAAGAGGTCGAGGGCCTTCTTCATCTCGCCGAGGAACCTCTCGGCGGGCAGGTAGCCGACGATGCGGTGCAGCTCCTTGCCGCTGGGGTCGGTGAAGATGATCGTCGGGTAGCCGGTCACTTTGAACAGCTTGCCATTGCGCTTGTCCTTCTCGGGGTTGAGCTTGATGCTCACGAAGTCGCTGGCAGCGAGGGCCTTGACCTCCCGGTTGGTGTAGACGTCCTGGTCGAGCCTCTTGCACCATCCGCACCAGTCGGTGTAGAGGTCCACCATGACAGGCAGGTTCTTGGCCTTGGCCTTCTTCATGCCGAGCTCGAAGGTGGGTGCCCAGACGATCTCGCCCGCCGTGGCGAGCCCCTGGAGCGCCAGCGCGAGCGCCATGGCCAGACCCCGTACCCTTGCCGCATTCATCGCTTCGTCTCCTTTCCGCTGTTCGTGGCAGGCGTTTCGCTGGGCCGCTCGAGCGGCCTCCAGCCGAGGACCTGTTTGGCGCGGGAGCAGCAAAGGCTTCTCCCCTCGTAGTCGCCCGAGATGAGCAGGGCGTGGAAGCCGCTGAAGGGCACGGTGAGACCCAGGACGATGGCCCGCGCGGCGTCGGGCGCAGCCACGCTGAGGTTAGGCTGGCCCGGCCGACAGGCCCGCAGCCACTGGTCGCGCGGCAGGGGATTATGGAGCCGCAGGGCCGCGATGGCCATGCCGTGGACGCGGGCGAAGTAGCTGCACACCAGCTCGCCGAGCCACTTGGTGAAGCCGTAGAGCGATGCGGCATCGGCCGGCATGTCCTCAGTGAGGGGACGATCGGTAGGGCGCGTGCCATGCACCGACACCGTGCTGGCATAGACGGCGCGCCGCAGCCCTGCCTCGCTCATCGCCAGGAGCACGCGGTGCAGGCCCTTGACGCTCAGGTCGTAGCAACTGTCGAGGTCGTCTATCGCGCGCGAGCCGTCGGCGCGCCGCCCCAGGGCCAGGTAGACCACGCCCTCCATCCCCTCCAGGGCCGCTCCCACCGCCGCGGGGTCGTTCACGGAGCCTTCGATGAACTCCACCGACGTGTCGCGCGGCGGCACCAGGTCAAGCACCCGCAGCGCATTGCCCTCCTTGAGGTAGGGAATCACCATCGTGCCCACCACCCCTGAGCCGCCCACCAGCAACAGCCGCACGGCTGATCTCCTTGCCCAACCGACCCGGAAACGCTTCTCGCGTGGCCATTATCATACGGGCGTGGTCCATCTCGGCCACCACGGGGGGAAGGGCGGGTAGGGGCGGGTCCCTGCGCCTGCCCGAACTCTATGACCCGCCACAACATAGGTGGGCGGGCACGGGGACCCGCCCCTACCTGGTGTCCGAAACAGACCACGCCCTTATCATACAATATTCCGGGCCAGGATGCACCCCGAGGATTTCTTTTGACGCGGCGGGCAGGCTGGTGTATAATTTTGGACGGCGGGAGACGAGGTGCGGTTTGGGACGGTACCGCAACGCGCTGATAGGCGAGCTGGCCCGCCAGTTCGCCTTCACCCCCCGGAAACGCAAGGTCGAGCAATTCGGCCGGCTGCGCCAGTTTGCCCCCAGCCTCCGCCCAGACCAGTCCTATCCCTACGACTTCGTCGTCTTCCAGATCACGCGGTTCCGGCCCGACGATGCGCCCCACGCGGTCTTCGACGGCGCATCGCTGCGGGCGGACCTGATGACGCTGTTGCACGAGTTGAGCGACTCGCTTGGCCTGGCGGCGGCAGAGGCGGGCGAGCCGGTGCTGGTGCTCGATGAGGTCTCGCGCGCCTACGACGTCTCGCGCAAGACTCTGCGCCGCTGGCGCGCCCAGGGGCTTGTCACCCTGCGCTACGTCTTCCCCGACGGGCGGAAGCGCTCAGCCATCTGCAAGTCCGACCTCGAGGCCTTCGTCGAGTCGCACCCCGAGATCATCGGCCGCAGCCGCGCCTACGCCCATCTGGATGCCTCGACGCGTCGCGCGGTCCTGGCGCGGGCCTTCGAGCTCTCGCTCACCGGCGACCTGACTGCCACCGAGGCCGTCGGCCGCCTCGCACGCGAGTTCTCCTGCGCCCACGAGGCCATCCGCGCCGTCCTCGGCGACTACGAGCGCGACCACCCCGAGACCCCCATCTTCTCCCCCACCCCGCTCACGCTCAGCGACGAGGAGCGCCGCCAGCTCCTCACGCTCTACCGCAACGGCTACCAGCCGCGCGAGCTCGCGCGCTCGCTCCTCGTGGGCACCAGCGCGGTCCACGGGGTCATGCGCAAGGCCGTCGCCGAGGAGATCCTCGGCCACAGGTGGGCCTACGTCCCCTCCCCGGCCTTCGACGAGCCGGGCGCCGAGGCGGCCATCCTGGGCGGCCTCGAGGCCGACGGGCTCGACGAGCGCCGCATCGAGGGCCCGCTGGACGGCCAGCAGGAGGAACGCCTCTTCCTCCAGTACAACTTCATCAAGCACCAGCTCGCCCAGGCCCGCGAGGAGCTGGCCCCCAGCGACCTGACGCCCGAGCAGCTCGCGCGCCTCGTGCGGCTCTACGACATGGCCGTCGCCGCGCGCAATTGCCTGGTCGTGGCCAACCTGCGCCTGGTCATCCACCTGGCCAGCCGCCACCTCGGCTCCGGCCGCCGCCTCGACGACCTGGTCAGCGACGGCACCCTGAGCCTCATGCAAGCCATCGAGAAGTTCGACTGCTCGCGGGGCGTGCGCTTCTCAACCTACGCGAGCTGGGCCATCCGCAAGAACTTCGCCAAGAGCATCCCGCGCGAGGCCCACCACCGCCAAGCCGAGGTCACCGGCGCCGAGGAACTGCTCGAGAGCCGGCGCGATGAGCGCGCTGCGGCCCCCCACGGGCGCGACTTCAAGGAGGTCGTGCGCTCCACAGTGGCCTCGCTGCTCCTCGAGCTCAGCCCGCGCGAGCGCGAGGTTCTCGTCGCACGCTTTGGCCTCGACCGCAAGCCCGAAACCCTCGAACAGGTCGGCCGCCGCCTCCAGGTCACGCGCGAGAGAGTCCGCCAGATCGAGGCCTCGGCCCTCCGCAGGCTCGCCGCCCTCGTAGACCCCGCCCTCGTCAGCGACCTCGCCTCCCTCGGCGAATGAGCGCACCGCCGCTAATATGGGGAACGGGAAGACGCGCTCGCCCTCCCGAAGGTTTCAATACCTTCGGGAGGGTAAGCCTGATGACCCACGGTGGCGCGTCGCGGGAGGTTACCCTCCCGAACGTGTTTGAACGTTCGGGAGGGAGTGGTCGGGAGGGGGTGGTTGCTTTGGCGAAGGCTTCGGACGCCCTGCGTGTGTCTAGTCCACGGAGCATAGGACGCCGCCGATGGTCTGTGGGTTGAACTCGTCAATGGTGAATGCCTGGGCTCCTACGCGGAGGAGGTAGCGGCCGGCGTCGGCCTCGATGACGTCGGCATCGCCGTCCGAGTCGTCCTGGCTGAGCGCGCCGCGGATGACGACGGAGCCGATGGTGCCGGCCTCAATGGTGGTGTTGGTGACGTCGCCCCCGAAGGTGGCGGCGCCCAACCGCCCCCAGGTTTTGATTTCGGAGGTTGCCACCGCGCCGCGCACCGTCAGCGCATTGATGGAGGCCGCCAGGAGGGCGCTGTCGGTGAGGGTGCCGCCGATGCTGGCGAAGCCGAGCGCCCCGTTGGCCCACAGGAGCGAGTTGGCGACGGCGCCCGCGACCTGGAGGGCGCCCCAGGCGCCGACTTTGAGGGCGGCGCCGTCGAGGGTCTGGGCGAGAAGGGTGCCCAGGTCCCCCGCGGTGAGGGCCGCCGACATGGTGCCGCCGCCGAGCGCCGTGGCCGTGCACTGGAGGAAGCCCAGCCGCCCCAACACGTCGATGGTGCCCGTCAGGTTCCCGCCGATGACCGTGAGCGCGTTGACCGGCCCCCAGGTGCAGACGTCGCCGTTGAAGTCGCCGCCGCTGACGGCGATGGTGCTCACGCCGCCGAGCTGGGCCCAAACGTCGGCGTCCAGCCCGCCCCGCACGCTGACGAGGCCAAAGCTGTCGGCCAAGAGGAGCGGGTCGCCGACGTTCGCCGTAAGCGCCCCCGCGGCCAGGAAGGTCGTGATAGGCCCGCCGTAGGCCTGGACCTGAAGGTCCTCGACGGGGGTGGTTCCGAGGTAGTTGAAGAGACGAATGCCGCCGCTGGCGCTCAGCGTCCTGTTGTTCTGAATCTGATAGGCACTGAAGGTGCCCACCGCGCCATCGAGGTCCACCGCATAGCCTGGAGCCACCGTCTTGCCCAGCGGCACGCCCTGCCCGAACGACAGGAGCGCGAGGCTGTCATCGTCGCCGCCGTGGACCCAGATGGGCGTGCCGTCGTAGCGGCCGTTCGGGCCGGTGCCCGCGCCGCGCAGCACGGTGAGCGATAGGGTGGTGTTCCGCGTGTCTTCAAGGATAAGCTGCCCGGTGATCGCGTCGAAGCTGGCACGCCCGGGGCCGCCCAAGCTGATCAGCAGCGTGTCGCCATCGCCATCGGGCACGCGCAGCGGCCGCGTGCGGTCGAACTGCTTCGAGGGGTCGGGATCGAGCGCGGGGCCGCCGGTGTCAATGACAAACAGCACGACGTTCGGCGTGAGGTTCGCCGAGGCGAAGCCCACCGCGGTGTCCACCAGGACGAGCGCGTTGGCGCCCACGGTGCGCACCGTGGCGGTGCCGAGGCGGCTCTCGCCGGGGGCCACCTCGTTGTCGCCCTGGGTGGAGAAGAGGCCGTCGGAGCCGGGGCCGATGCCCACCGCGACCACCGTGCCGCTGAGGGTCCCGCCCACCGACAGCACGTTCAGCGTGCCGGCGTGAACGTTGCCCTGGGTGAGCTCGTTATCGTCGGCGGTGCCGAGGGCCAGGTCCTCGCCTACGTCGTAGCCTGCCAGGATGAGCGAGGTGTCCACGTTGCCACGGATGAGCACGGAGCCGATGCGGAGCGCGGAGGAGATCGTGGAGCTGGTCATGCTGGCGGCCTGGACGAGGTCAATCGGGCCGCAACTGCGGATAACCGCGCCTTCGAGCGCGCCGCTCACTACTACGCGGCCGACCCCCGTGCCCCCGACGACCGAGCCGAGGAGGCTGCCGTTGGAGACGGTGACCGAGCCGAGGCGCAGGCCGGCCGAGATCGTGCCGGTGATGCTCGTCGAGGCCGAGACGAGCGTGATGTCGCGCGCAGCGGTCACGTCGGCCCCCACGGCCCCGCCGACCCGCGTGCCGGTGGCGGGCTGGAACATCGCGGTGGCCCGCACGGTGCCCACGCTCAAGCCGTCCACGGCGCACAGGGCAGGATTGCCCACGTTGCCGCCGGCAGCCGACACAAGGCCGATGGTGCCGGCCGACAGCACGCTCCCCTCCACGCTCCCGCCGACCAGCAGGCGAGTCGTCGGGTCCACCATCGCCGTGGCGATGACGGAGGTGACGAAGGTCTGCGAGACCACGTCGCCGTTGACGTTTCCGCCCGTGGCGCTCACCAGGCGCACGCCGCCGTCGCCGTTGATGCGGCCATTGATATCGCCGCCCACGAGGTTCCCCGCCACGGCACGGGCCGTGACCAGCACGCTGCCGAGGACGCCCCAGGTCGTCACCTCCCCGTTGAGGTCCCCGCCCAGCACCTGAACCAGGTTCACCCCATCGCTCGCCATCAGATCGCCATTGACGACACCGGCGGCGAGGACCGAGCCGAGCGTGCTCGCGGTGAGGACGGCGGTCAGGTCATCCGTCACCCCGTCCTCGTCAAGGTCGTCGGGCAACACGATACCGCCTGGGGTCGTGAAGCCATTGAGGTCCGCGCCCGTGATGGCCGACTTGAGGTTCACCAGGTTGATGGGTCCCTCGCTAGCCACGAAGCCGATCGGGTCGAGGGCGGTGGTGCGCAGGTCAATCACGGAGCCGAGGCGGTCGTTGCCCTCCACCAGGATGCCCAGGTCCTGCACACCGTTGCCGCGCCCCAGGAGTTGGATGGCGGTCACTGTGCGGCCGGAGACCTGGACGTAGACGTCGGTCGTCGCGTCGGGCGCCGCGGGCGACCAGACGATGTTGGGAACCGTCACCCCGTTGAGGGACTCCGAGTCGTAGAAGGTCACGATGAAGCCGCCGCCGAAGTCGCGCTGGTCAACCACTGTCAGGTTGGCGCTCAGCAGCAGACGCGGCTCCAGCGGCTCGAGAGCGAGGCGAGTGGCCCTGGGAGCGGGAGACTTCCCGCCGGACAAAGCGCGAAACAGACCCATGCTTCGGTCCTCCAAAGTAAAGGCGGCCGCAGTCTCACGCCAGCGCTTCAACCGGGGTTCGGGCTCAGGCTAAGGTAGGCATGAGTGGGCCAGCCGGCCCCGCCGTATTCCCCCCGTAGCCGACTTGAGTCAGTATAACCCCACCGGAACGGGGAGTCAAGGAACTCAAGGACATGGCGAGCCCGAGCATCCTGGCGCTGGCCGGCTACAGAGGGCCAACGGCGCGGTCCAGAAGGGCGCTGGTCCCCTGAAAGGAGCAGGGGGCCAGCGCCCTAATACGCTGTGTCACAAGGGCTTATGCCGATTGGCCGGCCGCTCAACAGAGGGCCAATTCCTTGTGCGCGCGCGTTGGCCCTCTGTTGTCACGCTGGCACGGGTGCCTGGGGCTTGGTTTTGAGGACGAAGGGGGAGAGCTCACGGAGGCGGTGGATGATGGGAGGGAGGTGTTCGAGGACGTAGTCAATCTCCTCCTCGGTGGAGTAGCGGCTGAGGGAGAAGCGAATGGAGCCGTGGGCGGCGGTGAAGGGGACGCCCATCGCGCGAAGGACGTGAGAAGGTTCGAGCGAGCCGGAGGTGCAGGCGGAACCGGAGGAGGCGCAGATGCCGAACTCGTCGAGCATGAGGAGGATGGATTCGCCTTCGACGAACTCGAAGCCGATGTTGGAGGTGTTTGGGAGGCGGGCGTCGCGGCGGCCGTTGACGTGGGCGTCGGGGCAGCGTGCGAGGATGCCCTCCTCGAGGCGGTCGCGCAGGGCGCGCACGCGGCCGGCCTCCTCCGCCAGGTGCTCGGCGGCAAGCTCGGCGGCCTTGCCGAGGCCGACGATGTAGGGGACGTTCTCCGTGCCGGCGCGCTTGCCGCTCTCCTGGTGACCGCCGAGGATAAAGGGGGCGAGACGGGTGCCCTTGCGGACGTAGAGCACGCCGACCCCCTTGGGGGCGTGGAGCTTGTGGCCGGAGAGGGCGAGGAGGTCAACGGGGATGCGGCTGAGGTCAATGGGGAGCTTGCCGACGGCCTGGACTGCGTCGGTGTGGAGTGCGACGCCCTTTCGTCGGCACAGCTCGGCAATCTCGGCGATGGGGAAGAGGACGCCCGTCTCGTTGTTCGCCCACATGATGCTCACGAGGGCCGTGTCGTCGGTGATGCAGTCCTCGAGGAGCTGGAGGTCGAGCATCCCTTCGCGGTCCACGGGGAGCTCGGTGAGGCGGTAGCCGTTGTTGGCGAGGTATCGGCAGGTGGAGAGGACTGCTGGGTGCTCGACGCGCGTGGTGATGATGTGGCGCTTGCGGCCGGCGTGGGCCTCGACGGTGCCGCGGATGGCCGCGTTGTCGCTCTCGGTGCCGCAGGAGGTGAAGACGATCTCTGACGGGTCGGCGCCGAGCAGGCGGGCCATCTGCTCGCGGGCGCGCTCGACGTGTTTGCGCACCTGGCCGCCGAAGCTGTGCATCGAGGAGGCGTTGCCGTAGAGCTCCCCGAAGAAGGGCAGCATGGCCTCGACGACCTCGGGGGCGACCCGGGTCGTGGCGTTGTTGTCGAGGTAGACCACGCGCCTCTTTTCGGCCTGCTCCACAGCAGTCGTCCGCGCCCCTCGTCCCTCGTCCGCGATTCTCTTCACGGCTTTTCCTCCTCGACGACGAGGTCAGGGGAGACGAACTCGCGGAGCTTTGCCCCCACAAGGCCGTCGAGGGTGAAGCCTGCGGCCTTGCACATCGCGCACCGCCCGCGCAGCCCCACGATCACACGGTTGCCGTCCACGTCTATCAGCTCGATGTCGCCGCCGTCCTGCTGGAGCATGGGTCTCACCTCGCGTTCGAGCACATCCTCGATGAGCTGGATTTTGCGGAGCACGGTGAGGCGCGGTTTGGGCGGCTCGGGCTTCTCGGGCTCGACCGGGCTGCCGCTCACGCGCGCGATGATCTCCTTGATCTGGTTCCGGCAGCCGCCGCAGCCGCCGCCGGCCTTGCAGTAGTTTGTCACCTCCTCTACGGTGCGGAGGTTGTTCTCGCGGACGACCCGCTCGATCTCGACCTCGGTGACGCCGAAACAGGTGCAGATGACCTTGCCTTCGAGGACGTGGGGCCGCCGCTTTCCGCCGGAGCGGTAGTACTCGATGGCGGCCTCGAGGGCCTCGCGGCCCATGACCGAGCAGTGCATCTTCTGCTCGGGCAGGCCGCCGAGCACCGCCGCGATGTCGTTGTTGGTCACGCGGGCGGCCTCGTCCAGGGTCATCCCCTTGATCATCTCGGTGAGGGCCGACGAGGAGGCGATGGCGGAGGCGCAGCCGAAGGTCTGGAACTTCGCGTCGGCGATCCGCCCGTCCGGGCCGAGCTTGAAGGTCAGCTTCAGCGCATCGCCGCAGGCCATCGAGCCGACCTCGCCCACCCCGTCGGCGTCCTCGATCACCCCCACGTTCCGCGGGTTGCGGAAGTGGTCCATCACGGCAGGCGTGTATTCCCACATGGGCGGGTCCCCTTTCTTCCTACCCTATTGTCCCGGACGCTTCGCGCCATGTCAAGGCCCGGCGCGGCCGGCTTCCGCTCTTGCCGACGGCGGGGGCATGTGCTATACTGCGGCTGCCCCGGCGGACTGGGAGTTCTGGTGTGAAGATGGGCGCGGGAACGCTACGGCTCGCGGCACGCCTGGTGCTGCTCGTGAGCGTGGCGGGGCATGCGGAGGCGCTGCCGCCGCGGCGGGCCGAGCGCGCCCTGGCCCAGGCCAAGGCCCTCGCCGACGCGGGCCGCACCGACGAGGCCATCGCGGCCCTCGCCCGCCTGCTTGAGACCAATCCCGCCCTGCCCGAAGCCCACCTCCTCTATGTCGCCCTCCGATGCGCCACAGGGCGAGCAGTCGTCCAGAAGGAGTACGAGGCGAAGCTCAAGGCGGACCCCGATAACGCCCTGCTGCACTTCCTGGCCGGCTACGCGGAGGCCGAGCCGGCCGCCAGGCGCGCCCGCTACCTGAAGGCCATCGCGCTCGACCCCGACCTCTTCGAGGCCCAGCTTGAGCTCGGGCGCCTGTGCCGCACCGAGGAGGCGCGGGACCTGCCCACGTCGCGCCAGGCGCTGGAGACCGCGGCCAACCTGCGCCCCGAATCCCCCGAGGCCCACCTGGAGCTCGCCCGCACCCTTGCCGCGCTGGGCCAGGCCCCCGACGCCATCGCCAGCTATCGCCGGGCGCTGGAGCTGAACCGCGCGCAGGAGGCCGCGTGGTTCGAGCTCGCGTGCCTCCTGAGCGCACAGTTGCCCGACGAGGCCGAGCGCGCGCTTGCCCAGGGCGTCGCGGCCTGCCCGGCCAGCGGGCGCCTGTGGTGGCACCTGGCCGACTTCCAGTGGGCCAGGGGCGCCCACCGCGACGCCGCAACCTCGCTGGAGCGAGCGCTCGAGCTCGGCCCCCAGGCAGCCTATGCGCCCGCCGCGCGCGACCGGCTGGCCGCCTACTACCTCACGCGCGGCTGGCACCGCTCGGCGCGACGCCTCGGCGCAACGGCCTGGGGCCAGGCCGCGGTCGAGATGGCCGATGGCGCCCTCGCGCCCGAGGCCTTCCGCCTCCTCCTCGACGCCACCGCCACGGCAGCAGGGGCCGACCCGGCGGCCGCGCTCGACGCGCTCCAGAAGGCGGCGGGCCGCTCGCCCAGGTCGGGCGTCGTCCAGGAGCGGCTTGCCGACGCGCTATTCGCGGCCGGCCGCTATGAGGCGGCCGCGGCTGCCTACTCGCTCGCCCTGCGGGCCAGGACGCATGACGCCGACCTCCGCCTGCGCGCGGCCACGGCAGAGCTCCTCGCCGGCCAGCCGGGCGCGGCGGCGAGCATCCTTCAGAGCGAGCGCCGGCGCCTCTCACGCGAGGCCCTCTGGCTCCTCGCCGACGCCGAGGCGCTGGCCGCCAGCAAGGCCCAAGGAAGACCGCCTGAAGGCGGGGCTACGAACCTGGCGGCGGCCGTGGCCGCCCGCCTCACGGCCTCTGGAGTCTCGAGCGTCGAGTTCCGAGGCCCGAGTTCGCAATCCGCAATCCGCAATCCGCAATCCGCAATCGGCCGCCTCGAGCGTCTTCGCGCGTGCGTCGAGAGGTTCCCCGACTACCTCACGGCGCGGCTTGAGCTGGCCCACGTCCTCGGCGAGGCGGGCAAGGGCGACGAGGCGCGCGCGGCCCTCGCCGACGCCGCCCGTCTCAAGGGCCACCCGCTCGCCGAGGCCGACCTCCACGCTCAGCTCGGGGACATGGCGCTCGCCGACAATGCCTTTCCCAAGGCCGTCGAGCACTACAAAGCGGCGGTCGAGCGCTGCCCCGAGCTCGCCCGCTCCCACGGCGCCCTCGCCCGCGCCCTCTTCGCCCAGGGCGAGCTCGGGGCCGCCCTCGACGCGCTCACCCGCCAGCTCGGCCTCGACCCCCGCAGCTACGACCTGCCGTCCAGCGGCCCGCCGGGCAAAGGCTCCGGCTGCCTCCTCGCGCCGCGCCTGCGCCCCGGCCAGGTGCTCCGATACCGCTACACCACCGACGGCGGACAGCCTGGGCACGCGCTCGCCACGGTGGACCTCGACCTCATCGTTAGGGCGCTGGGCGCGGGAGAGACCGTCGAGTGCGCGCTCCGCATCGTCGCCGTCGGCGGCCGCACGGTCGAGGGCGGCAGGGAGTTCGTCGGCGCGCGCATCCCCTTCCGGTGCTCCACCTGCTTTGGCCTCCTGGCGGTCGAGGCGCCCCCGCGGCGCGTGCCGCGCGAGTTCGCGCATCTCTTGTGGCTCACGCAGTTCCTCCTCGGCCCCGCACTGCCCGCGCCGCGGTGGCCTGGGCAGAGGTGGCAGGCAACGGCCTGGGGCGAGCTGGGCAAGCCCTATGGCGGCGAGGTGGAGTTTGAAAGGCTCGATGGCGCCAGGGCCTATCTCAGGAGCGCCTTTCGCCACGAGAGGCCGGGCGCCAGCCCGGCCTCGGAGCTCGAGCGCGTGGCCGTATCGGGCCGGGCGGCCATCGTCTTCCATACCGGGCAACGGGTCGTCGAGCGCGTAGAGGCGACGTTGAGCCAGACGCTGACCACGCGGCGCGGGAGCCGCGCGGAGCTCGCGCCCTGGCTCGACCGCATCGAGCTCATCCGACCCGGCCCATGACGTTTCTCGACCCAGGGAAGGAGGCCCACATGGCCAAGGTCGCCCAACTGCACGACAACCTCGACCGCACCCGCTACATCGTGTTGAAGCGGGAGAACGTGATCGGCCGCGCGCCCGAGGTGAACATCCTGGTGGATAACAACGTGGTGTCGCGGCGCCACGCGCGCATCGCCTGCCTGCCCGGCACCAGCTCGTTCTTCATCGAAGACATCTCGGCGCGCGGCACCTACGTCAACTTCCGCCGCATCCAGGGCCGCCGCCCCCTCAAGGAGGGCGACCGCATCTGCGTCATCCGGTTCCACAACGTCCACCCCAAGGACATCGCGGCCATGACCCCCGAGCAACTCAAGACCTACTGCGACGACCCGCGGGTGGACGGCATCAAGGCGGTCGCCGACTTCACCTTTGGCTACGTCGAGGTGAGCGAGGCCCAGGCCGGCCAGGTCGAGAAGCCCCCTGAAGATGAGAAGAAGCCCCAGGGGCTCCTCGCCAAGCTCAAGTCCCTCTTCAGCAAGAAGCCTTGAGCGGCCATACCGCGTCACCCGCTGCCCCAGCCGCACCCTCAGGGCGAGACTCGACTGTCCATAAGCCTGCGCTATAATAGACTGCGGTCCTCCCAGCGGCCGGCAGCTCGATGCAGAAGGGACTAAGCAATGGGTCGAACCCAAAGAGGGCGGTTGCCAGCGGTCGCGCTGGCCGCGCTGGTGGTTGCGGCAGCAGCGCTCCTCGGCCCGGCGTCGGCGCGCGCGGCGCAGGGGCCGGAGAACCTGGCGCGCAAGGCCACGGCCACTGCATCGTCGGAATACAGCGCCCAGTATGCCGCGCGCCTCGCCTGCGACGGCGTCATCCCCCTGCCCGCGACCCAGGACGACGTCGGCCGCGCCTGGGCCGCCAGGGGCAACTCCCACCCCGGCGGCGTGGTCTTCACGCTCCAGTGGCCCCAGGCGGTGACTGTGGCCGAAATCGTCTACTACGGCCGGACGGGCTGGTTGTGGGAGGAGAACTGGAAGGACTATGAGGCGTACCTCGACGCCGAGCCCGGCAAAGGGCAGCCGGCGGTGAAAGGCACCCTCAAGCCCGGCCACGGCCCGCAGAGGATCAAGCTGCCGAAGCCCACCAAGGCGAGCAAGCTCACGCTGAAGTTCCTGAGCAACTACGGCGGCCCGAACCCCGGCGCCTCGGAGATTCAGGTCTACGCCGAGAGCCCGCCCGACGCCGCGCTCGGCAAGTTCATCGCCCCCTCCGCGATTGACGGCTTCGTCCTCGCGGCCGAACCCGTCGAGGAGTCGCCAAAGCTCGCCGCGCGCCTCAAGGCCGGCCAGCTCGGCTTCACCAAGCTCGTCGTCGTCCAGCGCCACCACATCAACTGCTCCCACGTCTACACCTACCACTGCGAGGGGCAGAAGAACGGCGGCGGGCTGTTCCTCTACGACGTCACCGATGGCTCGCTAACGAAGCTCCTGGAGACGCCCGACGGCCAGATCGCCGGCTGCGACCTCTCCTACGACGGCCGCACCATCCTCTTCTCCCTGCGAAAGGCCCCCTCGCCCTATTACCAGCTCTACACCATCGGCGTAGACGGCGCCGGCCTCAAGCAGCTCACCAGCGGCAACCACTACAACTACGACGGCGCCTGGCTGCCCGACGGCCGCATCGTCTTCCTCTCCACCCGCATCTCCCAGGCCGCTTACTGCTTCTTCACCCCCGTCGGCATCCTCTACACGATGAACGCCGACGGCAGCAACCAGCAGCGCATCTCGGCCAACTACCTCAACGACTTCACCCCCGCCGTCCTCAACGACGGGCGCATCATCTACGGCCGCTGGGAATACGTTGACCGCCCAGCAATCCCCATCCAGAGCCTCTGGACAATCAACCCCGACGGCACCATGCTCCAGGGCTTCTTTGGCAACCGCGTGCTCGACCCCGCCAGCTTCATTGAGCCCCAAGCCATCCCAGGCTCCACCGCCGTCCTGTGCACCATGACCGGCCACAACGGCTCCTGCCGTGGCGCGATCGGCATCGTCCATCCCGCCAACGGCGACAACTCCCAGGGCTCCATCCGAAACGTCACCCCAGAGGTCCGACTCCGCGGCATCACCCACAGCACCAACGGCCCCCGCGGCCCCTATCAGACCCCTTATCCGATTGACGCCACGCACTACCTCGTCTCGCGGGACGGCACGATCCTCGTCCGCGACTACGAGGCCACCGAGCAGGCCGTGGCCCTCGCCCCGCGCGGCCTCGGCTTCTACAACCCCCGCCCCCTTCGCGCCCGCCCGAGGCCACCAGTCCGCCCGCCCTACAACCCGCCGGACACGCCCCCAGCCGCCCCAGGCGCCCCCGCCGACCAGTGGGCCACCGTCTACGTCCAAGACGTCTACAACGGCCTCGAGCCACACGTGAAGCGCGGCGAAGTCAAGCAGCTCATGGTCGTCCAGGAGCTCCGCCGCGCCCTCATCTCCAGCCCAGGCATCCACAACCCCGCCTTCGACTTCCAACGCGTCCTCGTCTCCTGCGGCGCCACCTACGTGCCAAAAAAGGTCTGGGGCTACGCCCAGGTCGCCGAGGACGGCTCCGCATACTTCAAGGTGCCCGCACGCCAGCCCATCTACTTCATCGCCCTCGACGCCCAGGGGCGCGCCGTCCAGCGCATGCGCAGCTTCACCCACCTCATGCCTGGCGAAGTCCAGGGCTGCATCGGCTGCCACGAGCAGCGCCACGAGACCCTGCGGCCCGAACCCCTCGCCGAGGTCTTCCGCCGCAAGCCCGACGAGCTGGTCCCACCCGAATGGGGCATCAAGGGCTTCGACTACGCCTCAATCGTCCAACCCGTCCTCGACAACCACTGCATCAAATGCCACAACCCCCACACCCCCCCCAAAGGGATTGACCTCACCGGCGACCGCACCGACTACTTCAACGTCTCCTACGAACACCTCGCCCGCAAAGACCAGGGACGCACCGGCAGCCCCTACGTCAACTGGATCCCCACCTACAACGGCCACGAATGGAACATCCTGGAGATCACCCCGAAGAAATGGGGCTCCCACGCCAGCAAGCTCGCCGACCTCCTGATGAAGGGGCACCCGGACCCCGACGGCAAGCCGCGAGCAGCCCTCGACGACCAAGCACGCCGACGCATCTTCGCCTGGATTGACCTCAACGTCCCCTACTACGGCACCGCCGACACCGCTCACCCCGACCTCCCAGCCTGCCGCCAAATGATGCCAAGAGACCTCCGCAAAGTCATGGACGACCTCTACGCCCGCCGCTGCAACGAATGCCACACAGCCAAGAACGTCCGCGTCCCAACCCCCTGGCGCGGCCACAAGTGGGGCGAGCTCGGCGTCCGCATCGAGCGCCCCGAACTCAACACCTTTCTCCTCGCGCCCCTCGCCCAGGCCGCCGGCGGCACCGGCCGCTGCGGCACCCCAGTCTTCACCTCCAAGGACGACCCCGACCTCCAGGCCGTTCTCAAGACCTTCGAGCCAATCCACAAGCTCATGCGCGAGCGGCCGCGCATGGACATGCCCGGCGCCGAGCCCGCCGAGTGCTGCCGACTCGCCGCCGCAACAGCCGAGTAGCCCCCAAGCCCCTCCACCCTCTAACCGAGCACAGCGCGAAACCATTCATGACCCCATTGACGCTTGACCCCACTCTCACCCAGCGGCTGCGAGACGTCCCTCAAACGAGAATCAGGAGGCCCACTTGGACTTCGTGCCTATGGCCAGCCTGTTGCGCGATGCCCTGGCGCGCGGCTACGCCGTGCCGTCCCTCTGCATCTGGAACGCCGAGACGATTGAGACCGTGCTGCGCGTGGCCGAGCGCTGCCGGGCGCCGGTCATCCTGATGACCGGGCCTGGCGAACTGCTGCTCTCCTATGCCGCGCTGGCCGACACTGCCCGCGCGCTGGCACGCCGCCACAGCGTCCCAGCCGCCCTCCACCTGGACCACGGGAACTCGATGGAGGCAGTGGAGGGCTGCCTGGCCGCAGGCTTCACCTCCGTGATGCTCGACTACTCGAACAAGCCCTTCGACGAGAACGCCGCGGCGCTCCGCCGCGTGGTCGAGCTCGCCCGCCCGCGGGGCGTCACCGTCGAGGGCGAGATCGGCGCCGTGGGCCGCGTGGACGAGGTGACGGGCGAAGGCAAAGGCCGCACGACCCTGAGCGACCCCGACGAGGCCAGGGCCTACGTGGCGGCCACGGGGGTGGACTGCTTGGCCGTGTCGTTTGGCAACCTCCACGGGCACTACAGGGAGGCGCCGAAGTTCGACTTCCCCCTCCTTGCCCGCCTGCGCGAGGCGGCGGGGGTGCCGCTGGTGCTCCACGGCGGGACGGGCACGCCGCCTGAGGCCCTCGCGCGGGCCATCGCGTTGGGGGTCGCCAAGGTCAACGTGGCCAGCGAGCTCAACCGCGCGCTCCGCGAGGCGCTGATGGGCCGCTGGGCCGCCGGCCAGAAGCTCTGGGTGCCCTCCGCGCTCCACGAGGGGATGGAGGCATTCGCGGCCGTAGCCGAGAAGTGGTTGCGCCTCACCGGCGCATGCGGCAAAGCGTGAGCGGCGGGAGCCGCGGCCACCCGCCCGCCATAACCATCGAGTTTCTGGCGCTTTATGTGGATTTCGCGCCTGGGCTTGCAGACCTTTTCCCAGCGTGATATAATACCGCACCACACCACAGCGGGGGATGGCAGCGCTCTGAAAGGCACCCGGCATGACACCCAGGCCACGGCTCCTGTCGTTGGTGGGCGGCATTCTCCTCCTGTCGGTCGCGCTCTCGCTTGGCGACGTCATTGACGTCGTCAACAGCGTCAGCCAGGCGAGCTACACGAACTACCTGACGGCGCCGAACTTCCTTTACACTCACAACGGCAACGACCGGTGGATTTGGGGGGCAGACCACGACCCCGCCGGGACGAACATCTTCAACACGTTTCAGAGCTTCGGCCTGAGCACCAGCTACTTCAGCGGCACCACGCCCCCGCCCCACAACACCCCCTACGATAACGTGGTGGGCGTGAAGCTCGGCGCACTGACCCCCGACAACATCTACATCGTCGGCGCGCACTACGACTCCGTCAACAACCCCGGCGCCGACGACGATGCCAGCGGCGTCGCGGGCCTGCTTGAGGCCGCACGAGTCCTCTCGCAATACACCTTCGCCGCCACCCTCATCTTCATCGCCTTCGACACCGAGGAGCTTGGCCTCATCGGCAGCCAGTACTATGCCAACGCCCACGCGGGCGACAACATCCTGGGCATGGTCCAGATGGACATGATAGCCTACAACCCCGTCGGCCCCACCTGGAACACCGCGCTCATCTACGGGCGGGCAGCATCCAACCCGCTAAAGACGGCGCTGGCTGCCGCGGTCAACACCTACGGCGGCGGCATCGTGCCCAGCATCCAGGGCCAACTCGACGCCAGCGACCACGCGCCCTTCGAGTGGGTCGGCAAGCAGGCGGCCCTCCTCATCGAGGGCGCCGTCTGGACCAATCCCCACTACCACCAGCCGACCGACAGCGTGGACACGCCCGGCTATCTTGACTACGCCTACGCCACGAACATGACCCGTGCAGTCGTCGGCTATATCGCCGGCGCTGCCGGCCTCCTCGAGGACCAGGGCCAGATTCCAGAGCCAAACTGCGCCGTGCTCCTCATCATCGTCGCCGTCGCCCGGCTCGCACGCCGACGGCGTTAGCTCAACAGCGCCGGGCCGGCCGCGCGCTGGAGAAGGGAGTGACCTTATGAACCCCAGAGCCTTGTGCGTAGCTGTCGTTGTCCTCGGGCTCGCAGGTGCCGCGCAAGCGGACTTCTTCGACCCATTCAACTACCCCAATGGCGGCGTCACGGTCGTCTCCGGGGGCCTATGGCAACTGTGGCCAGGCCCGGTTGTTGATGCGATCGTGACCGGCGGCGTCGTGAACATCACGGATAATCCGTCCGCGCCCGGCAGCTCGCCAGACGTCGTGCGCTACACCAACAACATCCTCTCCAGCTCAGGCAAAGCCCTCTTCGCGTTCGACTTCCTGGCCAGCGGAGGCGGGGACACCTTGCCACAGGTCAACCTGATCTCAAGCAGTTGGGCGTATAACGACGGCGGCATCCTGGTCTTCTTCTATGAGCCTTCGGACGGCTCTCGAATTGACGTCTGGGATGGCCTCACGGCCTATCCCACCGCCTCGGCGCCCTACACCGCCGACGTCTGGCACCACTTCGAGGCCACACTCGTTCAGCAGGGCGGCACCGTCCACTGGAACACGTACCTGGACGGGACCCGATTCGGGACATTTGACACGACGCTCACCGCTCCCCTCGGCCTCAACGTCGTCGAGCTGGGGACCTGGACGAGCAGCGCGGCCGGCGGCACGGTGTTGGTGGACAACGTGGTCGCGGTGTTCCCCGAGCCGGCGACGCTGTCGCTCCTGGGCCTCGGCGACCTGGCCCTGCTTCGGCGCCGGGCACGACGGACCGCGTAACCCTGGCCGCCGCTCATCTGCCCATCAATCCAGGCGGAACGACACGCTGCCGCCACCCGTCTTCTCGAGCAGGTCGGAGCGCCCCGCGGGCGTGACGTGGGTGCACGGCGGCCAGCCGTTGCCTGAGAACACATTGCTCCCCTCGGGGAAGAGCATCCGCCCCCTCCCATCGTAGGACACATAGCCGGCCCTTGCGGGGGGCGCGACCGCGCCCAGGCTCCAGCCGAAGCTGGCCGCCGACGCGGGGGCGATTGGCAGCTCGCAGCAGCGCGTCAGCTTGTCCCCCTCCATGCGCACCTGGGTCCACCGCTCCTGGCTCGAGAAAAACGGGCTGAGGGTCTTGAGGCAGAACGACCCCGCCCGCACGGGCGACACGCCGTCCAGCTCGAAGCGCCAGCTCACCGTGTGGCCCTCCGCCCAGGCCTCGAAGAACACCCTCTTCCCCGCCCTCTCCCGAAGATAGGTGAGCCGCGTCCCACCGCCCTCCACCTTCCAGGGGATGAACCAGTCGTCGCGCGGGCGGCTGGGCCACGAGTTGGCCCCGCCGAACTCGTCCCAGTCCCCCTCCGGGCAGTCCAGCACCCACAGCCCCTCGGGGAACCAGGGGACGTAGATGGCGAAGGTCGCGCACTGATAGGGCACGAGACGGATGGGCGCCTTGAGGTAGAGGTCCTCGCGGATGGCCACGGGCTTGGGCGGCTCGAAGCGCTCGACGCGATAGGCGGGCGATGCCACGAGGCCATCGGGCGGCGTGTCGCTCACGCAACGGAAGCCGCTGTCGTAGATGCGCATGTGGTGCGACCACGACAGGCGGTTCGACGGCAGGAAGGAGTAGGGCTGCCTGTGGCAGAACGCGCCGCCCGCGAGGACGAAGGGACACGGGTCCGCCGAGCCGCTCTTGCTGGTCGGCGAGAAGACCACCTTCACCCATTCGCCGACGAGGCCGTAGCTGCCGAGGCCGAAGGGGCCGCAGTCGGGGTAGGCGCCCACGGGGATGGCGACCCCGAGGCCCACGTTGCCTGGATTGCGGAAGCAGAAGCCGTCCTGCCAGGCGTTGCCCCAGGGCCACAGACGGCCATCGGCCCCCCGCCAGGCGCGCTCCCATTCGACCTCGGTCGGCAACCGCTTGCCGAGCCACGCGGCGTAGGCTGCGGCGTCCTCCGAGTTGACGCCCACCATTGGCAGCGCGAGGTTCTCGGGGGCAAAGTGGTGCCAGCCGGTCAGCTCGGCCCAGCCGACGAGCCAGCCGTTGTAGAGAATGCTGTAGCCGGTCTCCTGCATGAAGCGCAGGAATTGGCCGCGGGTGACGGGGTGCTTGTCCATCCAGAACTCGCCCGTCTCCAGCTCGCGGCGGTCGGAGTGGAAGTGGAGCATGTCGGGGTGGACGCCCGCCTTTCGCGCCTGCTCGGCCTTCTCATCGGGCGTGAGGCCGAATAGCACCTTGCCGGCGGGGATGTGCACCATCGCACAATCCATATCCCGGGGATCGTAGTTCGCTACTGCATGCCTCATTCATCTGCCTCCGTTCAAGGCCGTACCGATGACTTGTTGCTGACCCGCAACGCCATTGTAATTCTGAGCTTTCCGAAGAACCTTTCAAGGGCTTGGCGCGCGCGATGCAAGTCGCCCCCCATCGCGTCAGTTCACTCCCCTGAAAAACCGCTCGACAAGCTCGCGATGACAAGTATTGGCGCGGCTCGATCACGCGGTCGCGCCCACCAGGGCCCCGGTCTCCTCTCCGCTCAGGAAGCGCCAGCTTCCCGACGGCACGTCGAGGGCGAGGCAGCCGACGTGGGTGCGCTTCAATTCTACCACTTTCAGCGGCGTGCCGAACTTCGGGTCGCGTAGCGCGCCGAAGAGGCGGCGGATGTGGCGGTTCCGCCCCTCGTCGAGGATCACGCGCAGGCGCGACTTCGGCCCCGCGCCCCCGAGCCGCTCGACGCTCACTGCCGTGAGCAGCCCGACTGGCGACGGTATGCCCCGGCTGATGGCGGCGAGATGCTCATCCGTCACCCGCCCGCGCACCCAGACCTCATAGGTCTTCGGGCATGCGCCTGGGCGCGTGAGGGCCTCGACGAGGGCGCCCTCCTTCACAAAGAGCAGCAGCCCGGTGCTCTCGCGGTCGAGGCGTCCCACGGGCACCCAGCCGTCGGCCGCCGCCCAATCGGGCAGCAGGTCGTAGACGGTCTTCCGCCCGCGCTCGTCGCGGCGTGTAACCACGACGCCCCTGGGCTTGTGGAGCATCAGGATGCGCGGCTGCCCCGCCATTTCGCCGCCTCCAGCGCCGGCCGACGGTGGCCCGTCGGCGGTCCGAGCCGCCGATCCACTGCATCAACTGGACGCCGCGCTTCTTCAGCGCGTCGAGCTCCCGGCATACACCCATTCGCCGGGGAGTAGCTCCACCTGGCGGCGGTGGCCGTCGAAGGCGTGAACCGCCACCCGCTCCGGCCAGACCACTCGCCCCGCGCACCCCGCCGCGAGGAGGGTCACCACGAGCCACGGCGCATTCCGCCTTCCCATCGCGCGTTCCTTCCTCTCAGGGCGTCCCGCCCCGCCCGCATGTCCCACTTCGCCCGAAGGGGCGACTCTTCTTCACTCCAGGCCGACGCTGCTACGCCGAACACGAGGACCCACAGGGTCGGCCTCATGCCCTATTCCTTTCGGGCCAGCGGAAGTAGATGAAGAGGCGTCCCCAGTTGCGCGAGTCGTGGTCAATGTTGCGCGTCACGGCCTTCACCTGGGGCTCCTTGAGGAAGCGGTCCACGCGCCGCTTGAGCTGCCCCGTGCCCTTGCCGTGGACAATCTGGAGGCATTTCACCCGCAGGCGCTCGGCCTCCTCAAACGCCTCGCGGAGCGCGCGCTCGATGGCCGCCCCGTCGCGGGCCACATCGTGCAGGTCAACCTTCAGCATGTCGGGCACGGTCTGGTTCGCTCCAATGCCCGGTCGCGCCGGGCCAGGCCGACGGCACTACGCCGAGGGCCACTGCCACGGGAACCTCTCAGCCCCCGCCCCACGCTCAGGGAGCGTTTGAGGCAACGGGCAAGATGGCTCACAATGGGCGTCTCAGCCCGTGCACGTCCTCGCCTGCGGGATGAGGCACAGCATCGTGAAGGCCTCGGGGCCATCGTTGGCGAAGTGGTGCTCCTCATCAGCCGGGACGAGGACGACGCTGCCCGGCCCCAGCGCCCGCTCGCCCTGGGGCCCGACCACTTTGCCGTGCCCGCTGAGCACGAAGACCTCGTGCTCCCAGGGATGCGCGTGGTGGGGCGTGTGGCCGCCCGGGGCGATCTCGAAGTGCCGCATGGCGAAGTTCGTCGCCCCGTCCTCGCCCCGAAGGAGCCAACGGATTCGCGTCCCCCGGGCGCCCTCCTCGACCTCTTGGGCCGGCACGTCGCACCAGTGCTTGACGGTCATGGCCGTTCCTCCAGTAAGGCGGCAAAGCGGTCGGGGGCAGGCGCCAGGATGTCCGCCTCGACCGCGGAGCCGGGGCGGACAGTGCCTTCGCCTCGCCCCGCTCGCAGTGGGCGCGGCGCCCTGGCATTGCATGAGGGCCGGCGCCGCGGCGCGATGCCACGATGATAGCGGTGAAGGAAAGGCCGGTCAAGCCCCGAGTAGGGGCCGCGCGCCGCCTTGACCGTTCGGGACCGATCTGGTAACATTGGCCGAGCGGGGGAAAAGTGCGCCGGAAGGGTTGGCGGCGGCACGACCGGAGCCGCGCGACAATCTCATCGCGGCAAGCCACAACCAAGGGGCAAAAAGAGGCGGGGGTGGACAGTTTGCCCCCCCTGTGAACGAGGGACGCGAGCAGTGGGGGCAGGCGACGAAGCGGGGCATCCTCCTCTCGCCATAAGGCCGCTCGGGCATTGGCTTCGGTATGCCCAGTCCCGCACCTTCATGCTGAACGAGAACCCGTTGTTGCGTGCCTGTGGCCCGGGAGCAGGACCGCCGGGCGTGGGGAGCGGGCAATGCTGCCCCTGAGCGTAGACCTATTTCGGGTGGAGCAGGTGGTGTGGACTGGGGAGACGGCGGAGATCTGCCGTGCGAGCGGGCCGAGCGGGGAGATCGTGGCGGTGAAGCGGCTGCGGCCCGACAAGCTGGGCCAGCGCTCGGCGCTGCGCTCGCTGCGCCGCGAGGCCGACATGGCCATGGGGCTCAAGCACCCCCACATCATCGAGGTGCTCCATTACATCCCTGGGCCGCCCTTCCCGATCATCGTGATGGAGTACTTCCCGAGCCGCAACATCAAGGTGCGGGTGCTCGACCGCCGCGGGGACCCGCTCATAGCCACGCGGTCCCACGAGCTGATCCTCCAGATGGCGGCGGCCCTCCTCTACGTCCACGAGATGGGCATCATCCACCTGGACCTCAAGCCGGAGAACTTCCTTGTGTCGGACGAGGGCGTAGTGAAGCTGACCGACTTCGCCCTGGCCAGGAAGGCGCCCAGGCCCTGGCACCGCTTCCTGCCGGGCATGCGGCGCATCGCCGGCACCCGCCCCTACATCGCGCCCGAGACGATTCAGCGCCGCCTGCCGGACTTCCGGACCGACATCTACTCCTTCGGCGTCACCCTCTTCGAGCTCCTCACCCGCCGCCCGCCGTTCATCTCGATCAACCGCGATGAATTGCTGAACATGCACCTGCGCCAGCCGCCGCCCTGGCCGTGGACGTTCAACAAGAACCTCACGCGCGAGATCAACGATCTCATTGTGGCCATGCTCGAGAAGCGGCCCGAGCGCCGGCCGCAGAGCATGGCCGACGTCTATGCGCGGCTCAAGCGGATTCGAATCTACGAGAAGCCGCCCGCGGAAGCTGCCGCGGCTCGGAGGGCCTCCTCATGAGCACGCCCGCCGCACTCGACTTCGAGCGGCCCATCTACGACCTCGAGCGCAAGATTCAGGAGCTCATCGCCTTCCAAGAGGCCAAGGGGGTGGACCTCAGCGAGACGATCGAGCAGCTCCGCGCCGAGCAGCGCCGCGTGGCCAAGAGCGTCTACGCCAACCTCGTCCCCTGGCAGGAAGTCCAGGTCGCACGCCACCGCGACAGGCCGTCCACGATGGACTTCATCGGGATGATGTTCACCGACTTCCTCGAGCTCCACGGCGACCGGCTCTTTGGCGACGACGGGGCCGTGGTGTGCGGCTTCGCGCGCCTCGACGGCCGCCGCCTCATGGTCATCGGCCACCGCAAGGGCAAGTCCGCCCGCGAGAGCGTCGCCTGTAACTGGGGCCTCGCCCACCCCGAGGGCTACCGCAAGGCCATGCACAAGGCCCGCCTGGCCGAGCGCCTGCGCCTGCCCATCGTGATGTTCATCGACACCGCCGGCGCCTACCCCGGCGTAGGGGCCGAGGAGCGCGGCATCGCCCAGAGCATCGCGGAAAACATCGCCGACCTCTCCACCCTGCGCGTGCCCATCGTGTGCGTCATCCTCGGCGAAGGCGCCAGCGGCGGCGCCCTCGGCATCGGAGTCGGCGACCGCATCCTGATGCTCCAACACGCCTACTTCTCGGTCATCACGCCCGAGGGATGCGCCGCCATCCTCTTCCGCTCCAGCGACAAGAAGGAGGAGGCCGCCGCCGCCCTCCACCTGACCTCGCGGGACATGCTCGAGCTCGGCATCGCCGACGAGGTGGTGCCCGAGGCCGACCTCGCCGCCCACTACCAGCCGCGGCAGGCCGCCAAGTGCCTCAAGGAGGCCCTCATCCGCCACCTCGACCAGCTCCTGGCCATGCCCACCGACGAGCTCCTGGCCAAACGCTACGAGAAGTACCGCAGACTCGGCAAGTTCCTCTCCCCGGAGCCCGATGGCCAGGGCGCCGGCCCGCCCGCCACAGCCACGGCTTCCCACCACGGGAGCTGACCATATGAGAGCAGGCATCGGCTACGACATCCACCGCCTCGCCCCAGGACGCCCCCTGCGCCTCGGAGGCATCGTCATACCCTCCCCAGTCGGCCTGCTCGGCCATTCCGATGGCGACGTGCTCCTCCACGCCCTCTGCGACGCGCTCCTGGGCGCCGCCGCCCTCGGCGACATCGGCGAGCACTTCCCCGACACCGACCCCGCCTTCCGCGGGGCCGACAGCGCCCTGCTCCTGACCGCCACGCTCGCCAAGGTGCGCGCCGCCGGCCTCCGCCCCGTCCAGGTGGACGCCACAGTCGTCGCCCAGCAGCCTCGGCTCACGCCCCACAAGGCCGCCATGCGCCAGCGCATCGCCGAGCTCCTTGGCCTCGAGCCCGCCTGCGTCAGCGTCAAGGCCAAGACCAACGAGGGCCTCGACGCCATCGGAAGCGGCCTCGCCATCGCCGCACACGCCATCGCCCTACTCGACACCTTGCCCGAACGCGAATCGGTGGAGATGTCATGAGCATCGCCTACTACAACTCCCTCACCCGCAGTAAGCAGCCCTTCGAGCCAATCGAGCCGGGCGTCGTCCGCCTCTACTCCTGCGGCCCCACGGTCCACGACTTCGCCCACCTGGGCAACTTCCGCGCCTTCGTCTTCGTAGACCTCCTCAAGCGCCACCTGCTCCTACGAGGCTTCACCGTCAAACACCTGATGAACCTCACCGACGTCGGGCACATGACCACCGACGCCGACGAGGGCGAGGACAAGATCGGCAAGAGCGCCCGCGAGCGCGGCATCAGCGTCTGGGACGTCGTCAAGCTCTTCTCTGAGGCATTCTTCGAGGACGCGCGCAGCCTCCGCCTCCTCCCCGCCGACCTCTACCCCCGCGCTACCGACCACGTGCCCGACATGATCCGCCTCATCGAGCGCATCCTCCAGCGCGGCTTCGCCTACGTCTCCAACGGCTCGGTCTACTTCGACCTCCAGAAGTTCCCCGCCTACGGCCGCCTGTCGGGCAACACCCTCGCCAACCTGATGGAGGGCGCACGCGTCCAGCCCAACCCAGAGAAGCGCTGCCCCCACGACTTCGCCCTCTGGAAGGCCGCACCGACCTCCATCATGCGCTGGGAGAGCCCCTGGAGCATCGGCGTCCCAGGCTGGCACATCGAGTGCACCGCCATGGCCATGCGCTACCTCGGCGAACAGCTCGACATCCACACCGGCGGCGAGGACAACCTCTTCCCACACCACGAGTGCGAGATCGCTCAGGCCGAGGCCGCCACAGGCCGCTCCCCCTACGTCCGCACCTGGATGCACAACCGACACCTCCTCGTTGACGGCACCAAAATGTCAAAGTCCCTCGGCAACTTCTACACCCTCCGCGACCTCCTCGCCCGCGGCCACTCCCCACTTGCCATCCGCTACCTGCTCCTGGGCAGCCACTACCGCATGCCCCTCAACTTCACCCTCGACGCCCTCGCCGCCGCCGCCACCGCCGTCCGCCGCTTCAACGACTTCGTCGCACGCCTCGCCGAGGCGCCGGCCGCCGGCCCCGGCCCCGACGTCGCACCCCTCTGCGAGAAGGCTGAGAGCGACTTCGCCGCCGCCCTCGACGACGACCTCAACTCCTCCGAAGCCCTCGCCGTCGTCTTCGACTTCATGCACCAGGCCAACCGCCTCCCCCTCACCGCTGCCTCCGCCGCGCGCGTCCGCCAGACAGTCACGCGCTTCGACAGCGTCCTCGACATCCTCGAAACCCGCAAGGAAACCCTCGACGAAGAGGTCGAGCGCCTCATCGCCGAGCGCCAGGCCGCCCGCAAGGCCAAGGACTTCAAGCGCGCCGACGCCATCCGCGCCGACCTCGCCGCACGCGGCATCCTCCTCGAAGACACGCCCCAGGGGGTCCGCTGGCGACGCGCGAAAACCTCAGAGTAACGTGCCTGGCACGATACAAAGACGTAAAATGCTGGCATACCATATCTTAGAAATGGGTGTTGACATGACCTGCACGATGGCTGACCAGGCCTCTGAGATCGCAGATCGCAGATCGGCAATCGGAAATGATCGTTGAGGAGTTCCCCTTGCCTCGCCTCCTCGCCCTTCTGCTGGCCACCGCCTCCTGCTCCCTGGCCGCGGCGCCCCAGGCCGCCCAGCCCCCACCCCCCCCGCCGCCCAAGCGCCTCGTCGTCCGCCCCTGGATGGCGCCCCCCTATCTCCTCCTCGGCCTCCCGCGCGACATCCTCGACGCACCCACCAAGCTCATCAGCTCCATCCCCCTCTTCAACAAAATCTTCTTCGTCCCACTCGGCCTCCTCAACACCCTCACCACCGCCCTCTCCTGGTCGTTCACCGAGGAGGGCGTGGTCGGCGGCTACGAGGCCTGGGTCCACTGCATGGGCGTGCGGCGCGCCAAGGGCAAGCCCCTGCCCGCTGCCTTCCGCGGCCGTCCCTGGCACTACGACTACGGCCCCAACTGGCGCACCTTCGGCATCGTCTACTGGAAGCCCCGTCCCGCGCCCCCCAAGCCCCCCGAAGCCCCGGCCCCCAAGCCCCCCGACGCCCGCCCCCCCAAATCGCCCGACGCCTCGCCCCCCGCGACCCCGGCACCCAGACCGTAGCCGCCCCCCCCTCGGACAGGCTGGCAGATCGCCCACTCCCCCGCCTGATGAGGTCAGTAGTGCACGCGTGCGCCCAGGGCGCGCATCTGGACGAGCGTGACGGCGAGGATGATGAGGAAGAGCACCATGGCCACGGCCGAGCCGTAGCCGACCCGTCCACCAACGTAGAAGGTGTTGAAGATATAAACGGTGACAGTGTTGGCGGTGCCAGCGGTCTCTTTGGAGGCCATGATGTAGACCTGGTTGAAGACGCGGAAGGCGCGAATGGTGGAGACGATGGAGAGGAAGAACAAGGTCGGCGAGATGAGCGGGATGGTGATGCGGCGCATGCGCCGCCAGCCCGTCGCGCCATCCACTGCGGCGGCCTCGTAGATCTCCTTCGGCACGGTCGTGAGCGCGGCGAGCAGCACGACGATGTCGAACCCGAGCGCTTGCCAGACCGAGAAGGCCATGACGCACACGAGCGAGAGGCTCGGCCCGGCGGCCCAGGCCGGCGGCCTCCAGCCCCAGTGCTCCGCGACGAGGCGGAAGATGCCCTTCGACTCCTCCACCCAGGCCTGGGGTGGGAGACCAATGGCCTTCATCGCGGCGTTGGCCAGGCCCCATTCGGCGGGAGCGGGATAGAGCAGCCACATCCAGACCGCCGCAGCCGCCACCACCGAGGTGACGTAGGGCAAAAAGTAAATCGTTCGGTAGACGGCCCGCCCGCGTATCTTGCCCGCCAGCAAGTTAGCGATGAACAGCCCGAGGGCAAGGCTGACCGGCACCGTGCCGACGACGTACCACACCGTCGCCAGGAGCGCCCGCCCGAACTGCGGGTCGGCACTGAAGGCGTCAATGTAGTTCTGCAGCCCCACGAACTCGCCCTTCCTCAGCCGCCAGTCGTGCAGGCTCACATAGAAGGCATAGCCCAGCGGAAAGACGCTGAAGAGGGCAAGGATGAGCGTGGCCGGCGCAACGTAGAGATAGCCGGTCACATTCTCGCGCCAACGGCGCCGACGAGCTTGGGGCGATGGCGTGGGCATAGGGGGATTCTAGCCCCGACCCCAGCACCTGTCAAGGCAGCCAAAGCCTGACGCGAACCCCTGTTTCGCTCTTCGACCTACCCTGAGCACCAACTGGGCGCAACGCCACCGGCCACCGAAACTGGGGCTGCCTCGGCAATTGCCGACGCCGACACCGGACAGAGGATCAGTGCGTGCGCAAGGATTTGATCCTCTGTGCCAATTATTGGCACGCTCCCGAAGCTCTTGCTCCACAGGCACTTATGAACTGGGCGCGCGCCCAGATAACAGGGGATCACTGGCCTCCGCCTCACAAGTTGGTCCTCTGTCCAGGGGCTGTCGCATGGCGTGGGAAGCCGGGCTGAGCACGGGCGTCAGCCTTTCGGAGTGCGGCGCGAAGCACCGCTTTGGGTTCCACGCCGCGAGGCCCCTGCATCCAAAGCGGCGCTTCGCGCCGCACTCCAAAAGGCTCTCGCATGGTATCCAGACCGCTCCCGCCTGCACGCATACATACCCACATCAGCACGACAACGCTACATTGTCTTGTTCCAAAGGAGATACTACCTTGGCCACAATTGTAGCCCTCTGGGGCGCACCCGCCCGAAGCGGCGAACGCGTTCGTAGTCCGGCCGTTAGGCCGTTTCTGGGCATACGGGCTGAAGCCCGCACTACGAGCCACTGCTACATGAATTGCGGCCAAGGTGGCATGTGTGAGAAGGAGGACGCCCTTTTTGGAGGAACGCGGGCTAGCGGTCCTTCGAGGTCAGGTGCCACCAGAGCTGGTGGCGGCGGAGTTGGCGGCGGCAGGCCGACATGAGGGCGTCGGTGCGGGCTCGGAGGGCGTCGTCGTCGCCGGCGTAGGCGGCGAGGAGGGCCAACCAGTCGGCGTCGGTGACGGGCTCTGGGGCGAGGCGGAGCTTGTGAAGGGAGCGGTAGAGGCGCGCGAGGTTGGCGGCGCGGGCGCGGAAGGGCAATTCGTCGTGAAGCTCGGCGCGGTCGAGGTCAATGATCATCGCGGAGCCGTCGGGGCAGATGAGGATGTTGCGGGCGTTGAGGTCGGGGTGGAAGAGCCCGGCGTCGTGGAGCTGGCGGATGAGCTTGGCCGTGGCCGCGAGAAGGTCGTCCTTGCGTCCTTGGGTCGCCGGGGGAGCCGGCAGCGAACGCAGGGCAGCGGCGAGGTCGAGTGCGCCGGGGATTTCGCGGGTGATGATCTCGGCGCGGTAGATGCCGGGGAGGACCTCGCGGCGGGTGCCGGCGATGACTTCGGGGGTGGGGATGCCGCGTCGGCGCAAGGCGTCGGAGAGGGCCAGCTCGCGGAGGAAGCGATGGCCGTCGAGGTGCTTGTCGCCGAGGATGTGGCCGAGGAGGCCCCCGCGTCGGCATTGGCGGACGAGGGCGGCGCCGTCGGGCAGGGCGAAGCGCTGCATGGGCGCGCGGCCGGCGGGAGGGGGCGGCGGTGGGCACTCGGCGGGCGGCGGCTGCGCGGGGGGGCGGTTGCGGACGGCTTCGATGTAGGCAGGCTTGACGACGAGGACAGCCCTCGTGTCCTCGATGACCTCGTAGCCGTCGGGGGCGGAGTCGGGTGTGGCGAGGCCGAGGAGCTCGCGTGCCCGGCGGAGTCGGGCGATGGCGAGGTCGCCCTCGAGCTCGATGAGCTTGCGGAGATGCGGCCTGGCCTCTGTGGTGCGGCCGAGGGCGACGAGGGTGCGGGCGGTGTAGAGCTGGGTCCAGGCGGCGAAGTTGCCTTGGGCGTCGGCGGCGTCGGCGGCGCGCAGGGCGTCGAGGGCCTCAGTGAAGCGGGCGAGCTTGTAGAGTGCGGCGCCGCGATGAAGGTGGATGGCGTCGAGGATGTTCGACCAGGAGCCCACACGGGCGAGGCAGTCGAGGGCCAGCTCGTAGCGGCCGAGGTCGTGTGCGGCGAAGCCGAGGTAGGCGAATACCTCGGGCAGCGAGGGGTTCTTCTCGGCGGCGAGGAGGAGCAGGGGCCAGGCGGCGGGGGCGTCGTTGCGCTCGAGGCGTGCGATGCCGAGCGCGAGGAGGCGGCGGGCGCTGGCGCGGCGGAGGCGGTCGGGCAGGGGCACATCGTCGGCTCGCGGCGGCGTGCCGTCGGTGTGCGGCCCGAAGCGGCGGAAGAGCTCGGCCTCGACCTCGGCGAGTAGGGCGGCGAGGGCGCGGGGGTTGTCCGTGAGGCCGCGTGCGCCGAGGTGTTGGAGCGCGGGCACGACCTGGCCCCGCCGCATGGCCACGAGGGCCTCGCAGGCGGCGAGGAGGAGGTTGTCGGGGGAGCCCATGCGCGCTGCGGCGAGGGCGCTCGCCGCAAGGTCGAGGCGGTCGTTCTCTGCGAGGAGGAGGCCGCTGAAGAGGAGGAAGACGGGGTTGGACGGCCAGCGCTGGGCCGCGGCGTGGAGCTGGGCGAGCGCGTCGTCGAGCTTCCCGGCGTCGGCAGTCGCCAGGGCGCGGTGGAGAGCGACGTGGGGGGAGTCGGGCGCCAGCTTCGCGGCGCGGTCGAGGGACTCCAGCGCTTCGGCGGGTCGGCCTGCGCGCAGGTGGCGCTGTGCGCGGAAGAGATGGGACGCGACGCTCAGGGTGTGGCTCCTGCCTCGGGCGGATTATAACCGGGCGCGGAGCCAGGGTCAACCAGCCGCCGGCGGCAGGGGCGGCCGCGGCCAGCAAGCGGCCACGGCCACCGCTGCGCGACCGGTCGGTCTCGCTAATTGCCTTTTGGCGCCTTGGGCTTTGGGATGAACTCCTCGTAGCTTGTTACGGTGAGGAGCTTGTTCCCGTCCTTCTCCTCCACGGTGCCCTTGGCCGTCACCTTCTTGCCGTCCATCTCGGCCAGCTTCTTGCCGGTGTCGTCGAGCACGACGTTGTAGACGGTGGTCTCCGTTTTCTTCGTGCTGGTGATGGTGATGCTCTTGACGACCTCGGTCTCGACGCCCTTGTCGTCCTTGACCTTCTCCTTAGTGACCGCAACGGTGCCGACGACGCGGGTGCCCTTAGGTTTGCCGGGCTTGTCGCCCTTGTCCCGAGCGAGGGCCTGGCCCCCGACAAAGAGGAAGGCCACGAAGACGACCAGTATGCCAACAATCCGCGATTTCACGCCTGACACTCCTGGGAGACGCCCTCAAGGCTGTGAGGGCAACAGGTTGCCGCGACGGCAACGCCACTGCGACGAATAGGCCGGAGGGAACCGTTCTTGTCTGCCTCTCACCTCCTCTCTCGTTCCAAAAAGGGCAGCGTTGACGTCCCTCTACACTATATTCGCTGCGTGGCGGGAATGCAAGCGCGCGTTGCGGTCAGCAGCGCTTCCACCGCCGCTTCCGCCTCTGCCTCCGCTTCTGCTTACGCCTGTGCCTGTGCCTCTGCCTCCAGCGTCGCCGCCCTCGGCCGGGCACAGGCTGGGGGCGGTGCGCCCGCCGCCGCGGCGCGGTCAATGCGCGGGCGAAAGCTCCATGACGAGGCGTTTGAAGAGGGCGCCGCGCTGCTCGAAGTTGTCAAACATGTCGTAGCTGGCGCAGGCGGGGCTGAGGAGGACGACGTCGCCAGGGCGGGCCAGGGCTCGGGCGGTGGCGATGGCCTCGGCGAGGGTGGCAGCGGCGTCGGAGAGGGTGGGGACGGTAACGACGTGGGTGATGGGGGCGGGTCCGGTGGCGGCGATGGCGTCGCGGATGCGCGCGGCGGTGGCGCCGATGAGGACGGCGGCCTTGGCGCGCTTGACGACGGCCTCGGCGAACTTGTCGAAGGGGAGGTGCTTGTCGTAGCCGCCGGCGATGAGGACGACAGGCTCGTCAAACGCCTCGACGCCGGCGATGCCGGCCTCGGGGGTGGTGGCCTTGGAGTCGTTGTAGTAGGCCACGCCGTCGAGGGTGCGGACGAACTCCAGGCGGTGCTCCAGGGGCTTGAAGGCGGCGAGACGCGGGGCGATGGCCTCGATGGGGACGCCGCATAGGACTGCTGCGGCGGCGGCGGCGAGGGCGTTGCCGAGGTTGTGTTCGCCGCGTAGCATGAGGTCCCCGCCCCGGAAAAGCTCCTGGGGCGAGCCGCCGTCGCGCCAGAGGGCGCGGGGGCCGTCGCGCCAGGCGCCGCGTTCGACGGGGCGCCGGGTGCTGAAGAAGAGCTTGCGGCCGGCCCCCAGGCCGCCCCAGGTGGAGACGTGCTCGCAGTCGGCGTTGAGGATTGCGGCGTCGGTGTCCCTCTGGTTGAGGATGATGGGCTGCTTGGCGCGGGCGTATGCCTCAAAGGTCTTGTGGCGGTCGAGGTGGTTGGGGGAGAGGTTGAGGACGACGCTGAGGGCGGGGCTCAGACCCGTCCAGGCGAGGCGCTCGAGCTGGAAGCTGGAGAGCTCGAGGACCACGAGGTCGCCGGGGCGGATGGCGTCGAGGTCCTCCAGGAGCGAGCGGCCGATGTTGCCGCCGAGCCAGACGCGGCGCGGGCCGGCCTCGAGGAGGTGGGCAGCGAGGGCGGTGGCGGTGGACTTGCCGTTGCTGCCGGTGATGCCTAGGATGGGCGCGGGGCAGAGCTTGAAGAAGAGGTTTATCTCGGTCTCGAGCTGGACGCCTGCGTTGCGGGCAAGGGCCAGGTAGGGCGAGTCGTCGCCCACAGCGGGGTTCACCACCACGAGGTCGGCGTCGGTGAAGTCCGCGGGCGTGTGGCCGCCGAGGTGGAGGGCGATGGGGAGGCCGGCGAGCTGGGCGATGGAGGGGGCGAGGGTCGCTGCGTCCTTGAGGTCGGTGGCCGTCACGTGGGCGCCCTGACGGGCGAGGAATCGGGCGACGCCGACGCCTCCGCCGAAGAGCCCGATGCCCATGACCGTCACGCGCTTGCCTGCGAACTCCGTCGGGAGCATTTCTCCGTGAAACTCCATCGGGGATGGTTCTCGGGGCGACAGCGCAGTATAGCCGAAAGCGGGCAAAGGTCAACAACATTTCATTGGGCGTGGCCCCTTTCGCACAGGCGGCGGGAATCAGGGGGCAGGGGCGGGTCCCTGTGCCCGCCAATCTTATTGCGTCGCAACCCTTTATGGCTGGGCAGGCACGGGGACCTGCCCCTACAGGCCGCCGACCGACTGAAAAGGGCCACGCCCATTTCATTTCGCCTGCCGGGGCATGCAGCGCCCAAGCCGGGCTTGACAGGCGGCGCGCCGCACGCTATCCTCTCACTGCCAGCCCGAGCGAGGCGCTCACCACTCTTCAGGACCAAAGCAATGGTGCGGATTGACGAGCCGTTCCACGGAGCCGTGCTCAACCATCGCCACGGCCAGGCTGCGACTTCGCCTGGCCCAGGCTCGCCGAACGGCGGCCTGCGCATCACCGTGCGCGGGACAGCTCCGCTGCGGGACCGCGTGACAGTAAACGGCCAGGTCGCACGGCGAGCCGGCGAGGCCTTCGCCGCCGAGGTCGTCCTTCAGGCCAGGGAGACCGACATCGTGGCCGCCGCCGACGGCCCACGCGGCCACGCCGAGCACCGCATCCGCGTCCTCTGGGACCGCCACTCGCGCCCGCGCTACCGCTTCTCGATTGACGACAACTCCTTCTTCCTCCGCGACATCGCCGCTCAGGGCTACCGCTCGCTCTTCGAGTGCTTTTACCTCGCCGGCCTCAAGCGCCTCAACGCCCGCTACGGCGCCCGCTTCTCCGTCAACATCTACTTCACGACAGGCCCGGACTTCGCCCTGCCCCAGTTCCCAGACCGCTACCGCGGCGAGTGGGCCGACAACGCCCACTGGCTCAAGCTCGCCTTCCACGCCTGGGCCAACGACCCCGACCGCCCCTACCAGCACGCCTCGACCGAGAAGCTCATCGCCGACCTCGACCGCGTGGCCGCCGAAATCCTCCGCTTCGCAGGCGAAGCCTCCTACGCGCCCCCAACCGTCATCCACTGGGGCATGGTCCAGCCCCAGGCACTGCCCGCCCTTGCCAGCCGAGGCGTCCGCGCCCTCTCGGGCTACTTCTGCCGCGCCCCATGGGGCTGGGACGTCAACTACCTCCTCGACGACGCCCGCTCCGAATACCTCTCACGCCACGACGCCCTCGTGGACTTCCCCTCCGGCATTGTCTTCTCACGCGTTGACATCGTGTGCAACAGCGTCCCCCTCGACCGCATCGTCCCCACCCTCGCCCCCCTTGCCCAGGACCCGGCCACAGCCGAGGTCATGGACCTTTTCACCCACGAGCAGTACTTCTGGCCCTTCTACCGCCACTACGTCCCCGACCACTTTGAGCGCCTCGAGGCCGCGATAGCCTGGGTCACCGAGCACGGCTATGCCCCGGTCTTCCTCCACGAGGGCTTCCTCGGCGGGCCCGAGCCAGCCTGAACTTCGCCCCTGCCCCCCACGCGAAGGGCACGAACAGCCCTTGGAAACAACAGAGGCTGACAGGCGACTGGCCGTCGGCCAGTCGCCTGTCCAAGCCTTGTATTCCATAGGGATTCTTGTCCACTTCACGCTGAACCACCACACTACGTGAGGCGCGCGGCGAGAGGACCAGTGCCCGGCCATGTTCCGGAGGGCGAGCGGGAGTTGTTCGGAACATTCCGCAGTTGTTCAACTCCGCAAAGTTGTTGCCCACTGCGTTGCCCGAGGGCGGCTTCGTGAGGCGGGAGTGGGGGTGGAGCTGCCGCTCGGCGCTGCTGTTCAGCGCTGCTGTTCAGCGCTGCTGTCGCCAGCCGCGTTCGTAGAGGGAGCGGTCGGCGGTCCTGGCGACGGCGTCAACGTCGAGCTCGCGCAGGTTCTCCATGACTTTGCGGATGGCCTGGGCGATGAGGCGCGCGGTGGCAGGCGTGTTGGGGGTGCGCAGGCAGCCGAGGACGAAGTAGCTGTTGACGTGGCGGAGAGCTTCGGGGAACTGGCTGGGGTGGTAGTCCACGCCTGCTCGGCCTGCGGACCAGGGGTAGCCGTTGCCGAAGGCGTTGCGAGCGCGGATGACGCCCATCTCGGGGAGAATGCGCCGCTGCCAGACGCCCACCGGCGCGCCCTCGGCCTGGCAGGCCTTGACGACGGCCTCGCGCAGTTCCTCGACGGGGCCTTGGTAGCCGCAGGCCGCGGCGTCGAGGCGGACGAGGTAGTTGTACCAGTTGGAGCGGCACTCGTCGTCCTCGACTGGGAGGATGAGGCCGGGTGTGCCGCGGAGCTGGGCGGTGACGGTTTCGGAGAGGGTGCGGGCGTCGGCGATGAAGGAGTCGAGGCGCTTGAGCTGGGCGCGGGCGAAGGCGGCGGGGAGCTCGCTGTTGCGGTACATGTAGGCCAGGCCATAGGCGTGGTAGGCGGGCTGGGGGACGGGTTCGCGGAAGTCGCCGAAGAGCACCAGGGCCTGGGCTCGCTTCGACATCTCCTCATTGTCGGTGACGAAGAGGCCGCCTTCGCCGCCGGTGAGCATCTTGTTCTGGTTGAGGCTGAAGGCGGCGCAGTGGCCGATGGTGCCGACCTTTTTTCCGCGGTAGAGCGCGCCGTGGGCCTGGCAGCAGTCCTCGATGACCACGAGGTCGTGGCGGCGGGCGACCTCGAGGATGGCGTCCATCCGGCAAGGGAGGCCGTGGAGGTGGACGACGAGGATGGCGCGGGTGCGTTCGCTGATGGCCGCCTCGAGCTTCGCGGGGTCGAGGTTGGCGGTGGCGAAGTCGTTGTCCACAAAGACCGGCACGCAGCCGTGGTGGAGGATGCACGAGACGCTGGAGGTCCACGAGTAGGCTGGGGTGATGATCTCGTCGCCGGCGGCCGCCCCGGTCGCCGCGACGGTCATGTGCAGGGCCGACGTCCCGCTGTTGGTCGTCCAGCAGAACTTGTTGCCGTTCCAGGCGGCGAACTCTTTCTGGAGGGCATCGCAGTTGGGGCCCCAGGCGTGTCGGTCGCTGCGGAGCGACTCCAGCACGAGGCGCTCATCGTCCTCTGTGATGGGCGGCCAGGGCTTCAGCGCCCCGTCGGGCACGTGTTTCTCGCCACCGTTGATTGCCAGCACAGGCATGGTTTGAGCCTCCTTGGGAGTTTTTTGACTTGTCCCAATGATGGCAGGAAGACGATGACCGCGCAAGTGCTGCCGAAGGGCAGCCGGCGAAATACGTCCGCCTCGTCCTCCCTCGGCCGCGGGAGCTCTGGGCGCTGGAGATCGGAGGGGACCCGGAGATTCTTGACGCGAGGGGCGAGCTGGTCGAGCAGATCATCGCCAGCGTGCACTTCGCGCCGTTGCCCTTCTGAGCGCCCGTGCGCCCTGGTGCGGGCCTCACGGGGGCTTTATTGGCTTCTGCATAAGTAATGCAACGAGCTGTCATGCCGAGCGAGGTCGAGGCATCTGCCTTTCTGGCGCGCGAACGACAAAGATTCCTTGACTTCGCTTCGCTCCGCTCGGAATGACAACGATGCGGTGGCGTTGCATTACTTATGCAGAGGTCAATAGTTACGGCGGTAGTGTTTGTCGGCGAAGTCCATGTAGCGGTCCCAGTCGTGGGCGGTGAGGCCGTGGGCGCCGGAGCCGGTCAAGATGCGTCCGGGTCAAACCCCGAGGACGAGTGCGTCCTTCAGCTTACGGAATGCTTTCTCAAAGGAGACGGGGCGACGCGCCCTGGCCAGGTACTGGGCGTGGATAAGGCGATCCACGAGGCCGGGCCTCGCCGGCCCCCTGGCCGCTGCTCGGAGCGCATCCACCGCGCAGCCATCGGAATCTGGGAACACGAGGCCTGACTGGAGCATTTCGAGGAGCGCCAGCACTGCTTCGCGCTTTGGCACCCCGTAGTGAGCGTGAAGCGCAAAGTAGGCTTCGGAGACAACCAGGTCGGAGACGATTGCCCTCCCGCCTGCGGCCTGTGTCTCCTCGAGCAGTGCCAACGCCCGCCTGGCCTGGGCCGGCGGCTCACCGGTGAGGAGGCGTATCACGACGGACGTGTCGAGCCCAAGGCTCTGCGGGGGGTCAGGTGAGGCCATGTTCGCGTGCCCTGGCAATGCTCCTGCGGATGGCTGACATGGTGTGGTTCTTGCCACGGGCGTAGCTGCGGAAGCGGCCGAACCAGCCCGTGTTCCTGCTCTGGGCGCGGCGTAGCACCCACACCCGTTCTCCCTCAAGAACCTGGGGATCAAGAGTCAGGGTATCGCCGGCCTTCAAGCCCAGCTCCGCGCACACGGCGAGTGGGAAGGTGACCTGCCGCTTCGAGGTGACCTTTATGGCTGCCATGGCCGCTGCCTTCCGTGTCTTCTGCCTTACCAGCATAGCATACCGTAAGGAAACGAGGTTGTCAATGCCCCGGCCCCCTAGCGCCCGTAATGCTTGTCGGCGAAGTCCATGTAGCGGTCCCAGTCGTAGGCGGTGAGGTCGTGGGCGCCGGAGCGGATGTGGTAGCCGATGGCGCCCATGACGGGCGTGTCGAGGCCGGGCATCTCCTTGACGGGCAGGCCCTCGGTGCCGAGGAGGCGATAGACGGGGTCGGCGTGGAGGCAGGAGAGAAACTCGCCCTTGGGGTCGGCCCAGCGGTCCTGGACGGCGCTGGCGACGTAGACGGGTCGCGGGGCGGAGAGGGCGATGAGCTCGTGCTGGTCAACGGGCAGGGCGGCTTCGTTGGCGCTGTATTTGCGAAAGTTCTCGCAGAACCAGTGGGGGAAGTTGCGGTTGAGGACCTCGACGGTCTCGCCGAAGATGCGCTTGCTGAGTGCGGCGCCGCCGGCGCCGGAGTTGTTGGAGATGACGATGGCGAAGCGCTCGTCTTGGGCGCCGGCCCAGAGGGCGGTCTTGCCGAGGCGGGAGTGGCCGAGGACGGCGACGCGCTTTGCGTCAATGGCCTTGTCGGTCTCCAGGTAGTCGAGGCCGCGGCTGAGGCCCCAGGCCCAGGCTGCGATGGCGCCCCAGGAGTCGGGGGCGCGCTTGCCGCCATCGAAGGCGGGGTGGACGCCGTTGTGGAAGCCGTCGTGGAAGTCGGGGTCAATGTCGCCGTAGTAGATGGTGGCGAGTGCGTAGCCGCGTGCGAGGATGCGGTCGAGGGGGAAGCGGGAGGCTTCGGCGCCGCGGGCGTCGTCGGTCGCCTTGTTCTTCACGACGCCCTTGCCGTCGCGGTGCCAGCTCTCCGAGAGCTTGATGGCGGGGTCGGTGTGGACTGCGTGGTTGCCCTGGAAGTTGAGGATGAGGAAGGCTGGGACGGGCTTGGGGGCGTCGTTGGGCAGGTAGAGGAGGAGGTCGGCCTTCGGGCCGTCGTCCTTGCCGGTGAAGAGGATCGTGACCTGGCGGCGGGTGGCCTTGCCGCCGAGGGCTTTCGGCTCGTTGTCGAAGACCTTGAAGGCGAGGCCCTCGGGCTTGGCGGGCGAGCGGCCGTAGACGTGGGTGCGGAAGAGCTCGATGAGTTCGGGGCGGCGTTTCGTCCGCCACATCTCGGCGCTCGTCACCCTCGTGCCGTCCTCCATCACCAGGGGGTCGGGGAGGGTGTAGGGCGGCACCTTGCTCTCATCGTAGTTCACCGGCGGCCCGCCGGCCTCGGCCGCCGCGAGGGCCAAGGGAAGGATGGCCACAGCGACCCACACCGTGCCCCATAATGCGTCGGCATTGCACATGCTATGCTTCCTCGGCTCGAGGCTGGCGCTGGAACGCCTAGCCAAGGGACCTCCCTGTGCTGCGGCGTAGAGTATACGTGGCGCATCTGCTGTGTCAAGCCATCAGGGTGTTGAGTGGTAGAACTTCAGGGCGAAGGCGTGGCGGCAGGGGGGATTGGCGAGGATGGGGGCGGGGAGGTCAACGACAGCGCCGCCGCCCTGGGGACGCCAGGGGAGCGGGTCGCGGACGCCGAGCATGTGGACGGGCGAGCCGGGGGCGGGACGGAGGGAGCCGAGGACGATTTGCCTGGGCGGGGCGTCGTCGCCCTCTGGCCACAGGTGGATGGCGTAGACCGTCTCTGGGTGCCCTCGACCTGAGGAGGGGCGGGTGTAGCAGACGCGGCCCTCTTTGTATGGGGCGATGGCGCGGGTGGCGTAGATGGCCTCGCCGTTGACGGCGAGCCATTCGCCGATCTCGCGCATCCGGGCGACGGCCTCGGCAGGCAGCTCGCCGTCGGGCTGCGGGCCGACGTTCATCAGGAAGTTGCCGCCCTTGGACGCGATGTCCACCAGGAGGTGGATGAGCTGGCGGGGGCTCTTGTAGCGGTCGTTGGGCTTGTAGGACCATTGGTCACCCATGGTGAGGCAGGATTCCCAGACGAAGTTGGGCGGGGCGTCGGGCACTTGTTGTTCGGGGGTGCGGTAGTCCTCGAAGTCTCCGCCGACGGTGCGGTCTACGATGATTAGGCCGGGCTGGTGCTTTCGGGCCATGGCGGCGATGCGGGGCATCTGAATGTCCTGGCGGGGCGGGCGGACCTGGCCGCCGTCGAGCCACAAGATGTCCACCTTGCCGTAGCCGGTCATCAGCTCTTCGATCTGGTTGTAGACGAATTGCTGGAACCTGGCCCAGATTTGGGGGTGCCTGGCGGTGTCGTAGTTGGGGTTGCGGTCGCGGATGGGGAAGTCGGGGCACCAGTACCAGGGGCAGTGCCAGTCGGACTTCGAGAAGTAGACGCCGATGGCGAAGCCGCGGGCGCGGAAGGCGTCGAAGACCTCCCTGGCCACATTCGCACGGGGGTGCCTGCTGAAGGGGCAGTCGGGGTGGGTGATGCGGTAGTCGCTCTGGCGGGTGTCGAACATCGAGAAGCCGTCGTGGTGTTTTGTGGTGAAGACGAGGTACTTGCAGCCTGCGGCCTGGGCGATGGCGGCCCAGGCTGCGGGGTCGAAGCGTGTGGGGTTGAAGGAGCGGTTGAGGGCGAAGTAGTCGCGCTGGAAGCGTGCGATGTCCTTGCCGCGCTCGGTCCAGGCGCGGAGGTCGTCGGGACGCGCCCAGGTGTCGGCCGGGACGAGGGGCCAGCTTTCGATGCAGCCCCACTGGCTGTAGGGACCCCAGTGCATGAAGAGGCCGAACTTGAGGTCTTGAAACCACTCGAGGCGTTGCGCCAGCCAGGCTGGGGCAGGCATGGGGGCTATTCCTCGCCGCGGAGGCGGTGGTCGCGTGCGGTGTGCTCGTACCAGAGCTCGCGGGGGAGGCGGTCGCCGAATTGGGCGAGGAACTGCTTGTTTTGGGCCTGCTCTTCGAGCCAGTCCTCGATGTAGATTGCGTGGAGGTCGCTGAATGCCTGGCGCGGGAAGTCGAGGCCCGACCAGTCAATGGCGTCGTAGGTTGGGATGTAGCCGATGGGGGCCTTGATGGCGGCGCCGCGGCCGTGGCAGCGGTCGAGGACCCAGAGGAGGATGCGGAGGTTTTCGCTGAAGCCTGGCCAGATGAAGTTGCCATCGTCGTCGCGGCGGAACCAGTTGACGCGGAAGACCTTTGGGCGATGGGTCATGCGCTTGCCCATTTCGAGCCAGTGCTGGAAGTAGTCGGCCATGTTGTAGCCGCAGAAGGGTAGCATGGCCATGGGGTCATGGCGTATTTCGCCGAACTTGCCGTCCTGTGCGGCGGTGCGCTCGGAGGCCATGGTGGCGCCGACGTAGACGGCGTGTTGCCAGTTGAAGCACTGGTAGACGAGGGGGGCGAGGCGGGCGCGGCGCGCCCCCAGCAGTATGGCCGTGATCGGCACCCCTTGCGGGTCCTCCCAGTTGGGGGCGATGGAGGGGCACTGGCTGGCCGGCGCCGTGAAGCGGCTGTTGAGGTGCGCGCCGGGCACGCGCTTGCCGTGCTCGTCCAGCTTGCCAGGCCACCACGGCTGACCAGTCCAGTCGAGGCACCCCTGGGCCGGCGGCTCGCCGTCGCCTTGCTCCCACCACACCGTGCCGTCGGGACACAGCACCGTGTTGGTGAAGAGGGTGTTGCGCTGAATGGTCTTGACCGCATTGAGGTTGGACCTGGAGTTGGTGCCGGGAGCGACGCCGAAGAAGCCGGCCTCGGGGTTGATGGCGTAGAGGCGCCCGTCGCGGGGGTTCACCCGCATCCAGGCGATGTCGTCGCCGATGGTCCACACCTTGTAGCCCTTCTTGGCTAGGGCCTCGGGGGGCACGAGCATGGCGAGATTGGTCTTGCCGCAGGCGCTGGGGAAGGCGCCGGCGATGTAGTCAATGTGGCCATCGGGGTGCTCGACGCCCATGATGAGCATGTGCTCGGCCATCCAGCCCTCTTGGCGGGCGAGGTAGCCGGCGATGCGCAGTGAGAGGCACTTCTTGCCCAGGAGCGCGTTGCCGCCGTAGCCCGAGCCAACGCTCCAGATCGTGTTGTCCTGGGGGAAGTGCAGGATGAAGCGACGCTTGCTGTCCAGGTCGGCCTTGCCGTGGGCGCACTTGGTGAACGCCCCCGTGGTGCCGAGCTGGTCGAGCACGGCCTTGCCAACGCGGGTCATGATCATCATCGAGATGACCACGTAGAGGCTGTCGGTCGTCTCGACGCCGATCTTGCTGAACTCGGAGCCGACGGGCCCCATCGAGAAGGGGATGACGTACATTGTGCGACCACGCATTGAGCCGGCGAGAATCTGCGCCGCCTTGTCGTATGCCTCCTCGGGGGGCATCCAGTTGTTGGTCGGCCCGGCCTCCTCCTCGGTGCTGGTGCACACGTAGGTGCAGCTCTCGGAGCGCGCGACGTCGTTTATCGCCGACCGGTGGTAGTAGCAGCCAGGCAGCTTCTCCTGGTTCAGACGGATGAAGTCCCCGGTCTTCAGCGCCTCGTCGAGCAGGGCGCGACGCTGCTCCTCCGACCCGTCTATCCACACCACACGGTCGGGCTGGCACATCTCCTTGATCTCGCGCACCCAGGCAAGAAGCTCTTTATGCTTGGTCATGGCGCTCCTCGGAAAAAACAGCTCTTCGCGCACGGCCCAGCTCGCCCACAGAGCGGAAGTCCTTCATGACGAAGCTCAGTATACAGGAAACACGCCGTGTTTTCCACCCGCGGCCATCGTACGCCCCCGCCCTTTCAGGGCTGCCGGAATACGGCGAGATGGAACTCGTCGTCGCACCGTACGCTCCCCGCCCTTTCAGGGCCACCCGTGGCACCAGCCCGGCAGCGGCCAGCCGCGGTGCGCAGCCACGTCATAGCGGCCGGCGGCAGAGACCGTCTTGACACGGCCGGTCCGCGGTCCTACAATGTCGCCAGTGCGGAAAAGCGTCCCGTGCACGATGGGAAGGCGACATGAGCGAGAGCCTGGAGGCCCGTGCGGCGAGGTTTGCCGAGGACTTCAATGCCTTGCGCGCGGCAATTGGCCGGGTCATCGTCGGCCACGCCGAGGTCGTCGAGGGGGTGCTCACGGCGCTCTACGCCGGCGGCCACTGCCTCCTGGAGGGGGTGCCCGGCCTGGGCAAGACGCTCCTGGTTCGCAGCCTCAGCGAAGCCCTCGCGCTCAGCTTCCACCGCGTGCAGTTCACCCCCGACCTGATGCCGGCCGACATCACGGGCACCAACGTCATCGTGGAGGGGGAGGGCGGGAAGCGGGCCTTCGACTTCCAGCGCGGACCCGTCTTCGCCAACCTCGTCCTGGCCGATGAGATAAACCGCGCGACGCCCAAGACCCAGTCGGCCCTGCTCGAGGCGATGCAAGAGCGCACCGTGACCATCGGGCGCACGACCGAGCCCCTGCCCGCCCCGTTCTTCGTCCTCGCGACGCAGAACCCCATCGAGATGGAGGGCACCTATCCGCTGCCGGAGGCGCAGCTCGACCGCTTCCTCTTCAAGCTCCTGGTCCGCTACTCGAGCCGCGAGGAGCTCAATGCCATCCTGGAGCGGACGACGGAGGCGGCGGCGCCCCGCATCGAGAAAGTCGTAGGGGGAGACCGCGTGCTGGACGGCCAGGAGCTGGCCCGCCGCGTGGTGGCCGCGCCCCACGTGCGCGACTACGCCGCGCGCCTCGTCCTCGCCACCCATCCCGGCGGCAGGTTCGCCGTCGAGAGCGCCAACCGCTTCGTGCGCTACGGCGCCAGCCCGCGCGGCGCTCAGGCGCTCGTGCTCGCCGGCAAGGTGCGGGCACTGGCCGCGGGGCGGTACAATGTGGGCTTCGAGGACATCCGCCACTTCGCCAAGCCCGCCCTGCGCCACCGCCTCATCCTCAACTTCGAGGGCGAGGCCGAAGGCATCACCACCGACCAGATCATCGAGCAGGTCGTCGAGCGCACCCCGACCACCGCCTAGCACACATTCCTCCAGAGCCCCTGGCATAGCCCCTGGCGGCAAACGCGAGCTAGCAGGGAGGTTTGGGCAATTCCTCCAGGGCGCCGGACCCCGCGCGGACCACGCGGAATGCCTTGGTGAAGCCCCCTTCGCGCCACAACTGCTCCCCCTCGGCCCGGGTGCGCGCCACGCGGATGTTGCGGTCCGCATACCACCTCAGTTGACAGAAGTCCGATGCCTCACCGCCCACGAGCAGCACGCGGTCGGCTGGATCAGTCCGCTCCCGCATCTGCCTGGCCATCTCAAGCTGGTCCGTGTAGAACGTGGCCTCGTGCAGTCGGGCCAGCTTCAGGCCAGCCTCGACCCCGATGGCGGCGATGAGGCCGAGGGCGAGGACTGCCCACCGCCGCCGCCGACGGCGGAAGAGCTCGCTGAGCGCCAGGGCAGCCATGAGGGCCAGCGGCAACGCAAGGTAGAACTGATAGTAGATGTGCACGTAGGCCCCCTGCTTGAACACCACGACGTGCAAGATGCCAAAGATGGCGAGGGCCGCCACCAGCAACGCGTCGGCCCTGGCCCTACTACCCGTCCCCCCCACCCAGGCCAGCGCAAGGCAGGCTGAGACCGCGCTGAAACCCGTCCACAGATAGCTCCCCTGGCGCGCGAGGAACTCCCCGAGGCCAAATGCGCCCGCGCCGACATCAGCGGCTTGGGACCCCACACGGAGCGTGAGGGCGCGCCACAGCTCGCCCAAGCCGCCCTGGAGCAACGCCACGTGGCCCAGCACCGATGCCACTGCCACCGTCGCAGCCGCGGCCGGCACCAGTGCCCATCCCCACCCCCGCGGGCGCGTCAGCCAATGATGGCCGACCAGCAGCCACGGCACCACGGCGACCACCCAGGCAAACCACACGCCCACAAAGGCCGCCGCAGCCCCCAGGCCGAGCCACAGCCGCCGCGCGTCCCGCTCCCATGCCCCGTAGCAGGCCGCGATGGCCAGGGCGAAGAACCCCGCAGGCGCCTCGTGGTCCGGCATCCGCCCATAAAACGCCACCATCGGCTGAGCCACGAACACCAGCGCCGCGAGGCACCCCACCAGCGGCCCCCCCAACTGCCGCCCCACGACCCACATCAGGGCCGTGGCCCCCAGCGTGAAGACCACCGGCACCAGGCGCGCGCTCCACTCGTGGGCGCCGAACGCCCCGAAGCTGGCCGCTATCGCCAGCGAGATGCCGGGCGGGTGATGGGCATAGAAATGGATGTCCTCGGGCCGAAACTCGCCCGCGAGCAACACCTGGCCCCCGCGCGTGGCCACGAGGCCGTAACGCAGATAGTTCCTCGCCGCGGTGCTGTAGCGCGCCCCATTCGCGTCGTACGAACCCGTCCACGGCCGCGCCATGCGCAGCGTCAGCACGCAGGCCCCCACCGCCAGCGGCCCCAGCCAACCCAGCCTTCCCACAACGCCCATCGAAGCCTTTCCCGCCACAACACCTGCCGACCCGTGCCCAGAGGACAATAGGCCATAGAATAGGGCAGCCCGAGGGGACCGCACCGAAGCCGAGCGAGCTCCCAGGCTCCCACCGTCCCTCGCGCGTTGCACCCCGCTGTCGTGGCGGCCGCGACCGAAGCCCGACGACCTGGACTACGCCCCCCGCGTCGGGTCCTGCTGGTCCACGAGGTAGGTGCCGCGGATGCCCTCGAGCTGGGCCGCCTTGCGGCCGACGCCGTGCAGGAGGAAGACCATGGGCGCGCGGCGCGTGTCGCGGAACGTTATCACCAGGCGCCCGAAGCCCAAGAGACGCTCCACCAGGTCCTCCGCCTCGATGCGCGTCGAGTACTGCTCGCGGCTCAACTGCTCCCCAGTCTCCGCCAGGCCCATCTGAAGGCTGATGTAGTTCGGCGTAATCACCGCGTAATGGAACGTGCCCTTGAACACCGAGTAGAGGATGGCAAGGACAAAGACCGCCGCGATCAGCGCATAGCCCGCCGCATCAATCGCCATGCCGAACCGGTGGAAGAACCGGAAGAACTCCGGAATCCAGTTCATCACCGCCATCCACATGAACGTCCCCGCGACAACGACCACCGCGATGATCAGCGCCCGCAAGTCCATGTCGTACTCTTCGACGAGGAAGTTCAGGAAGAACACCCCCAGCCAGATGCCCCCGATGAGCGTCGGCTCGAGCTCAGGCAGCAGGCCCCAGCGCTGCTTGAGGAACATCAGCACCGAGGCGAGGAGTGAGGCGACGATTGTCGGCAGGTAGAGGGCCTTGCGGCTCAAGTCGTAGACGATCAACAGGTTCTTGCACCCCGGATCGTCGGGGTTGTTGCGCACCCACTCGCGGCGGATGCGGCGGTGCGCCCCGAGCGCGTGGGCGAAGATCACCACGACCACCAGCGCCAAGACGAATGGGATCGAGAAGATGATCGTCTTCACCGCCCCCCACTCCGCCATTCGGGCGGGCGCCACGCTCACCCATCCGGCCACCACGATGCCGGCCGCAACCAGGGGCAGAATGACCTCGATGATGCTCTGACGCAGCCGCGTGGCCATTGGCAGGGACGGCTTCGGCGGCGAGGCGGCGGCGGCCGGCGCGGGCGACGGGGCGGGCGAGGCGGCGGCGGGCTTTTCGGGCGCGGCCATCAGATTCTCCTTGCCAACTCCGCTGAATGGATCGGCCACAGGCTAATCCTAGCCCGCGGGCCGCACAGTGTCAAGCCCATCCTCCCCATCGTCAGCGCCCCTGCTCCAGCGACTACCGCCAGCCCAATCCTCTCGTCCCCGTTCTCGTCCTCGTCGTCGGTCCTTCCGCGTGCGACCATCCACGCCCTAAGACAGTCCTCCCCCTGCTCCTCGTCGTCGGTCCTTCCTCGGCCTGGCCCTTTTCCGACAGCGCCGCGCGGCCCCCCTTTGTCATGCTGAGCTTCTAAAAGCACCTTTCAGGGGAGCGGGCTGGGGTGCGCGAAGTGTCCTTCTTACGTCGCTTTGCTCACCTAAGAGGTTCCTCGACTTCGCCCGCCGCAAGCGGCGGGCTCGGCTCGGAATGACAATCGAGCGTGGTCCGTTTCGGACACGGCGGGGGGGGGCGGAGGGGGAGGGGGGAAGGGCGGGTAGGGGCAAATCCCGGTGCCTGGCCGAACTCGACGACGCGGCACAACGTAGGTGGGCGGGCACGGGGACCCGCCCCCACCTGGTGTCCGAAACGGACCACGCCCTAATAATACGTGTTCGAAACGGGCCACGCCCAAGGGCAAATCACAATGTCCACGGCTCGCGGTAGGCGGGGGCGAGGCGCCGGGCGGCCTCGGGGTCGCCGACGATGGTCTCGTTGACGGGGTCGAACTCGACGGAGCGCCCTATGGCGTAGGAGAGGTTGGCGAGGCAGAGGGGGACGTTGACGCGGTGGTGGTATGCGACGTTGCAGCTCGGCTGCTGGCGGCTCTTGATGCAGGCGAGCCATTCGGCGTGGTGGCCAGGCGTGGGCGGGAGCGACAGGCCGGGCAGAGGCAGCGCCGCCTTGGGGTGGGCCTCGGGGATGATCTTGTGGGTGCCGTAGTCGCTGTAAAGGGTCGCGTGCTCGCCGTGGAAGTAGATGCCGAGGCGGCGTCCGGGGCCGCCGGCGCCGTGGAGGTCGAAGCCGTAGGCGTTCGAGAGGTTCATCATCCAGGTCATCACGCGGTTGGGGTAACGGAAGAGGGCCTCCTGGACGTCGGGGACGTCGCCGCAGTCGGAGATGATGAAGCGGCCGCCGGAGCAGGAGACGTGGTTGGGCAGCGGCAGGTCGAGCGCCCAGACGGGCAAGTCCACAATGTGCGGCCCCATGCCGGGTATCCAGCCGCCCGAGTAGTCCATGAACCAGCAGTGGCCGGCCCCTGCTCCCCGCGTGATGGCGGGGTTGTAGGGGCGCATCGGCCCGGGGCCGACCCACATCTCCCAGTCGAGGTCGGGCGGGACCGGGGCGTTGGCCGAGACGCCTGCGCCGCGCCGCCCCTCGCTGGAGGTGAGAAACGTGCGGACGAGGTTGACGTGGCCGAGGACGCCCGAGCGGACGATCTCGACCACGCGGCGGTAGTTGCCCCCCGCGTGGATTTGCGTGCCGACCTGGGTCACGCGGCGGTAGCGGCGGGCCGCCGCCACCACCGCCTGGCTCTCCGCCACGTAGAGCGTCATCGGCTTCTCGACGTAGAAGTCCTTGCCCGCCTGCGCCGCGCGGACGCACATGATCGCGTGCCAGTGCGGCGGCGTGGCCACGACCACCGCGTCAACGTCTTTCTGGTCGAGTAGCTCTCGGAAGTCGCGGTAGCCCCTCGGCCTCCCGCCGCACTTGGCCACGGCGGCCTCCAGCTTCTTCTGCGCCACGTCGCAGATAGCGGTCACGTAGACCTCGGGCCGCTTGGAGAGCGCGTCGAGGTGGCCGCTGCCCATTGGCCCGACGCCGATGAAGCCCATGCACACCGTGTCGCTGGGCGCAGGCCCCTCGGCCCCCACGGCCCTGGCCGCGACTCCGATGCCCGTGGCGGCGACGGCTGACGTGTCCAGGAACGCTCCACGCCTGCGTCCCTCGTTCATTGCGGCGCTCCTTTGCTCTGGTGCCCGATGAAGTTGGAGTACTCCGGGCGGCTCACCCAGGCCTTGTAGCGGGGGTCGCCCGACCACTTGTCGTAGTTGTCCTCCACGCCTGCGGCCAGGGGGCGGTCGAGGAGCGGCTTGCCGCCCTCGGTGATCGTGATGTGGCCGGCGATGGGACCCGTGGTGGTGAAAACGACCCTGTGTTGCCGCCCCCCGATGGTGAGCAGCGCGCCCGCCTTGCCTGGCGCCTCGATGGCCTCGACGGGCGGCGCGGTCCGAGTGCCCTGCGTCGTGGCGAAGAGGACGGCGAGGAACTGGGCCTCCTGCGGCCGGCCCCTCGGCTCGAGCTCGATGCGCCAGCCCTCCACCCCGATGGTGTTCTCGCGGTTGTGGGGGTTCTTCCCGCCCTTGTGCTTGGAGTAGGTCTCCTCGGTCGGGCCGTAGTTGATGCCGTCCACCTCGAACTCGTGCCACGCCCCGCCGATGGTGCGGATGGTTCGGGCCTCCTCGCGGGGCAGGAGGAGCTTGGCGAAGAGGCGCCCCTCCATTCCCGGCCACTGGTCGTCTATCGTGAACGTGTCGCCGCCCGTGTGGATGAAGCGGCCGCCGGGCTTTGGGTTGGGCAACCGCTCCTTGCCGTCGTTGCTGAGGATGAATTGCTTCTCCGGTGGCAGCGAGGGGTCGGGGGCCCGCTGGCCGTTCCAGGCGGGCTCGTAGAGCGCGTGGAGCATCCAGATGGTCTCCAGCCCCGGCTCGGCGGCGACCACGCGGTCGAAGACCACGAAGGCGTCGGGGCGCCCCTCGGCCGGCTCAGGGCGGCCTGGGCTTGTCGAAGTGCGCAGGTAGACAAACTGGCGGCTGATGGCCTTCACGCGGGTGGGCGGGTAGGAATGCGTCGCGTCGCCGGCGGCGTAGTCGAACAGCGGCGAGGTCTCGTAGGCGACGATGCGTCCCTCGCGGAACGGCCTGTCGCCAGGCCGCGGCTCGGGCAGGCCCCAGAGCTTCCACCAGCCCTTGTCCTGGATGGGCGACTGGCCGCCGCGGCGCACGACGTCGCGGCTCGGCTGGCCGCGCCAGTCCACGTGGCCGATCGGCTCGCGTCCGACGGTGATGGAGTTGTGGGCGATGGTCTGGCGCGCGTACTCGGTGAGGTGTGGGCGGCTCTCGCCCTGGGGGAAGATGCCGGCGAAGCCGAGGGCCGCGTTGTTCAGCGAATGCACGGCGCCGGTGTCGGGGGCGAGCACGCCGCGCTTGTTGATGATGAAGTGCAGGTTGTCGGCGTTGTTGCGGCCCCAGGCGCCGTCAATCTCCCCGAAGCGGCCGCAGCGGAAGAGCGCATAGGTCGCGTCGGGGGTCCAGTCCGACCGCATCACGGCATGGCCGTTCTCTGGGAAGAGCCGCGCAGGCGGGAGCATGGCCGGCTCCACCGGCGGCAGATCGGGGTCGAGCCACAGCAGCTTGCCCCACACGCCCCCCTGGCCCACGGCGCTCGTGCCCCAGCCCATCGAGACCTTCGAGATGACGTTGTCCACCCACCACTGGCCGAGGCCGTCGCGGAAGCGGGTGGCGACGAGGACCGCCAGGTTGTCGCCCTCGAAGCTTGCCGGCGTCACGGTCATCCAGTGGCGGCACATGGCGGTGACGCCCACGTGGACGCACTCGGGCTGGGGCGCCCAGGGGCGATAGTGAAAGATATACCACTCGGGCGCGTGGGCCGCGAAGTCACACCGCCCCACCCAGTCCTGCCCCGTGGCATTCGACCAGGCCACGGCCATCGTGAGCCACTCGGAGTAGAAGTGCTCGCCGTTGTAGCCGTGGGACATCGAGCTTCCGCCGCGGCCCTGGGACCAGAGGTTGTTGTACTCGATGCCGCGCACCAGGTCCTCGGGGTAGCGCCTCTTGAGGTCCTCATCGAGGAATGCATCGTGGCCGTGGCCCCAGGCGGCGAGGTCGAGCACGACGTGTGGCCGCCAGCGATTGGCCTTGATTACCTCCACGATGCGGTCGGCCTCGGCCCGCTGCTCCTCGGGCGGCAGGCCGGCCATCACGAGGTCGGCGGCCAGGGGGTAGGTCTGAATCCAGCTCGGCTCCAGCTTCCGCCTGGCCTGCTCCAGATAGGCCCCCTCGCCCGTCAGGTGGTAGAGGACGCCCAGGAGAATAGCCGACGCCTTGCCCTCGGCGGCGAGCTGTCGCGCCCAGGCAAGCTCCTTAGCGATTCGCGGCAGCTTCAGCCGCTCGCGCAGGCGCGGGAGGTCGCGGCGCGTGAGGAGCAGCCGTGGATGCTCCTTGAGCGCCAGAGGGCAGTCGGCCGGCACCTCCACCCCGCCGATTGTCACCGTGGCGGCCCGCGTCGCCCCCGCCGCGAACACCAGGCCCACCGCAACCCCTGCCGCGGCGAACACTTTAGTTCCTGAGGCCATAGCTCACCCCCACTGCCCCCCACCGCCCGGCTGCGCCGTCCCAGCGACCCCTCCTGCCACCCACGCCTCGATTATACCGACACGCTGCCCGCTATCAACCCGCCCCGTGGGAGCCGAACACTCCGAGCGGCTTTAGCGATGCTTGACAAAGGGTGGCCCTGGCGTTACCTTTACAGCGCCGACGTCTTAGCCGCTCAGGGGACCGCAATGCGTCAATCGGTGGCCGACCTGGAAGGGTTGATCTCGACCCACGCCGTCACGATGGCGCAGGCCTTGCTCGCCACGGCTCAGGCCGCCGGCTCTGAGGAAGACGTTCGCCACGCCTGCAACGCGCTGATTGACGACTTCATCGCCAAGGCCGGGCTGGAGGTCAAAGGCCGCCACGAGTACGCCATAGGCGGCGGGCGCCTCGACTCCAAGTACCAGGGCGTCCTGCTGGAGTACAAGCATCCCAAGGGTCCGCAGCGGATCACGGATGACCCCGAGGCCCCTGGGACCCGCAAGGTCGTAGCGCAGATCAAGCAGCGGATGGCGGACTTTGAGCGCGACGAGGGCTATCGCCCCGAGCGGCTGTTGGGCGTGGGCTGCGATGGCGACAGCCTGGTCTACGTCCGCTACCGCAGTGGGAGGTGGGACGTCGAGGCCCCCAGGCCGGTCACGCGCCACAGCGTGGAGCGCCTCCTCCGCGCCCTGGTGAGCCTGGGCGCGCAAGGCCACTCGTTCACCCCAGAGCGATTGGCCGAGGACTTCGGTGCCGAGGGCTCCCTGGCGGCCAGCGCCATCGCGGCGCTCTACCGGGCCATCACCCAGACCCGCAGCCGCAAGGCCAAGATGTTCTTCAACCAGTGGAAGCTCCTCTTCGGCGAAGTGTGCGGCTACGACATCGAGGGCAAGAACCCCAAGGTCGCCAGGCTCGCCTCCCATTACCATGTGGCGGGCGGCGAGCCGGCACCGCTCCTGTTCGCCGTCCACACCTACTATGCCATCCTCATGAAGTTCCTCGCCGCCGAGATCGCCTCGACCTTTTCGCCCCTGGGCACCTCCGTGCTCAAGAAGTGCGCGGGCGCGGCCAGCAACGCCCAGCTCCGCCGCGAAATGGCCCAGCTCGAGCAGGGCGGCATCTGGACCCAGCTCGGCATCAGCAACTTCCTCGAAGGCGACCTGTTCTCCTGGTATCTCGCCGCCTGGAGTGACGACGTGGCCGAAGCCGTCCGCTCCATTGCCAGCAAGCTCGACGACTACGACCCCGCCACACTCAGCGTCGAGCCGGCCGAGAGCCGCGACCTCTTGAAAAAACTCTACCAGCAGCTCTTCCCAAAGAGCGTCCGCCACGACCTCGGCGAATACTACACTCCCGACTGGCTCGCGGAACACGTCCTCAACGAGCTTGGCTACGAGGGTGACCCGGACAAGCGGCTCCTCGACCCAGCCTGCGGCTCGGGCACCTTTCTCGTCATCGCCATCAATCGCATCAAGCAATGGTTTGAGCAGCACGCCCACGAATGCGGCTTCGGCGAGAAGGAGCTGATCGCGAAAGTCCAGAGCAACGTCATCGGCTTCGACCTCAACCCCCTGGCGGTCATGGCTGCCAGGACAAACTACCTCCTGGCCGTCCGCGACCTCCTCCGCTTCGCCCCTCGGCTCGAAATCCCCGTCTACCTATGCGACTCCATCATGACCCCCGCCGAGCACGGCGAGCTCTTTGCGGGGAAGGGCGCGCGCAAGCTCCGCACCGCCGCCGGAGAGTTCATCATCCCAGGCGAGATCGCCACCGACCGCGAGCGCGTCGCCAGATACGCAGAGAGCATCGAGTTCTGCGTTCGCAACCAGTTCACCGCCGACGACTTCCTGGTCCGTTGCGAGGAAGACGGCCTGCCAGTGGTCGAGGGGCACCTTCACCGCGAGCTCTACGAACAGCTCCGCGCCCTCGAAGCCGACGACCAGAACGGCATCTGGGCGCGGATCATCAAGAACGCCTTCGCGCCGCTCTTCGTCGGCCGCGTGGACTTCGTGGCCGGCAACCCGCCCTGGGTGAACTGGGAGCACTTGCCCGGCGAGTACCGCGACAGCGTCAAGCCCCTCTGGGAGAAGTACGGGTTGTTCACCCTCAGCCCCACCGCGGCACGGCTTGGTGGCGGCAAGAAGGACCTCTCCATGCTCTTTACCTACTCCGCGGTGGACAACTACCTCGTGGATGGCGGGCGCCTGGGCTTCGTTATCACACAGACGGTCTTCAAAACTAAGGGCGCCGGCGACGGTTTCCGGCGGCTGGGATTCGGCAAAGGGACGGAAAGGGTCGTGCTCAAACCAGTCTGTGTCCACGACCTGAGCGACTTGCAGCCCTTCGAGGCCGCGACCAATCGCACGGCGGTCTTCGTCTGCGAACGCCGCAGACGGCCATTTCACTTCCCAGTGCCTTACATTGCCTGGCGGAAGACATCTGCTTTCAGGCGCGAGGCGCCTCTGGCCCAAGCCCTGGGCGCCTGCGAGAGGCGCGAGATGCGCGCGTTCCCGGTGGACCGCCAGGTGAGCACATCCCCATGGCTGACCGCGCCTCCGAAGGCCCTGGCGGGCATTCGCAAGGTGCTCGGAAGAAGCGACTACCAGGCCAGCGCAGGCTGCTGCACCTGGCTCAACGGGGTCTACTGGGTCAGGATCATCCAGGAGCTCCCGGAGGGGCATGTGCTCGTGCAGAACCTCCACCGTGCGGGCAAGATCAAGGTCGCGCATGTCCGCTGGACGGTTGAGGGAGACCTGGTCTACCCGTTGTTGCGCGGGCGCGATGTGGTGCGGTGGCGGGCAGAGCCGGTGGCACACGTGCTCCTGGTCCAGGACCCGCAGAAGCGCTGCGGCATCCCCGAGGGGACCATGAGGCGGCTCTATCCCAGGACATTCGCCTACCTCAAGCAGTTTGAGAGCCAACTGCGGATGCGTTCAGGCTACAGGAAGTACTATCAGTCCTCGGCCCCCTTTTACTCCATGTACGACGTCAGTCAAGCGACGCTGGCCCCCTGGAAGGTCGTCTGGCGCGACATGGGCGAAACGATCCAAGCAGCCGTGGTGGACAAGCCGCACTGCCGGCCAATAGTCCCCGAGCACCACGTCATGATGGTGCCCTTCAACGAGGCGCGCCCGGCCTACTATTTGGCCGGAGTCCTGGGCTCGGCACCGGCCAAGCTCGCGGTGGCCTGCTACACCCTTACGACGGGCATAAGCGCGCACGTGCTCGAACACATCGCCGTGCCCGCCTTTCTCCCCAGCAACCCGCTGCATCTGAGGCTCGCGGAGCTCTCGCGCCAGTGTCACGCGGCGTGCGCTGGCAAAGACGCAGGCAAGCTGGGGACGCTGGAGGCCCAGGTTGACGAGGCGGCGGCGGAGCTGTGGGGCATTACGGCGGCGGAGTTAAGGGCGATTCAGGCCGCGCTGCGCGAGGCCTGAGGGCGCCACGACAACGACCAGGACAAGGACTGCAAACGGCAAACGCAAACGGCAAACGGAACGCAAACCGCAAGCGAAACAAACGAAACGTGCCTGTCAGATTCTGAGGCTGATCAACCCGCCCCGTGGGAGCCGACCGCCACCCTGGGGTTGTGCGACCCGCTGACGCGCCCCCGGTTTCGGTGGCTCCCAGCTAACACGACAATCTGGATGCGGAGGCCTCGCGGCGTGGAACCCAAAGCGGCGCTTCGCGCCGCAGTCCGAAAGGCTGACGCCCAACCTCAGCGCGGCGTCTCAAGCAATGCGACAGCCCCTGGACAGAGGACCAACTTGTGAGGCGGAGGCCAGTGATCCCCTGTTATCTGGGCGCGCGCCCAGTTCATAAGTGCCTGTGGAGCAAGAGCTTCGGGAGCGTGCCAAGAATTGGCACAGAGGGCCAAATGCCTTTCGCGCACATTGGTCCTCTGTCCGGTGTCGGCGTCGGCAATGGCCGAGGCGGCCCCCCGGTCTCGGTGGCCCGCGGTGTCGGGGACTAAGGCTAGGTTGAAGAGCGACACCGGGGTCGCGCGAGCGCTACCCGCCCTTGACAGTTTGCCGCCCGGCTGCTACCATCGCCCCAGGGGTGTCGGTCGGAGGCTCAGGGCATGCCGGTTGGGATGCGCGGGGCGAAGGACTTTTTCAAGGAGCGCTTCGGGCTGGGCGACCGGCTGGCGGTGCGCCTGGCGGCTCTCCTGGCGCACAAGGTTGACCTGACGGCTGCGGCGATTGAGTGTCTGCGCGAATCGCCCGCCCTCCAACACGTCATCCTGCATCCGCAGTTGCTCGAGAAGGCCGGGGAGCTGACGACGGAACGCCTCCGCGCGTTGACCCTGCCTGGGGAGGAATTGCCCGCGGCGCTCGTTGTGGCCGAGGCGAACGGCTGGCGGACCATCGCCCTGGAGGAGGAGCTTCTTGCCGAACAGGGCGAGGGGGAGGGCGGGGAGGCCCAACTGCCCGCGCTGGTGCCCAAGGGCGAGGTGCTGCACCCGAGCGAAATCCGCGAGCTGTTCACCCGCCGCGACATCGCGGAGCTGGAGCTGGTGCTGCGGACCTCTGCGGACCCAAGGGAGAAGGTGACGGCGCTCCGCCGCCTGGCGCTCTCGCCGGCCTCGGAGCGCGAGAAGATGGCGCTCTTCGCCCTGGTGCTGATGGACCGCGATGCCGAGGTGCGCGGCGAGGCGGCCCAGGCGCTCACCGTGCTGGGGCTCGATCCCCGGGTGGCCGAGGACGCGCGCTTCCTGGCCGAGGGCAACGAGCGGCAGAAGCAGGCCGCGGCGGGCCGCATCGGGCGACGCCTGCCCACGGCCGCCGCCGCTGAGCTGGGCGTGCTGCTGCGCATCATCGCCGGCACGCTCCGCTACGAGGGCTCGGTCGAGGTCCGCCGACTGCTCATCCAGGCCGTGGAGGGGGCGTGCAAGGCTGTGGCCGCCGATGAGCGGAGCTGTCGCGACCTAGTCCACGTGCTGCTGGCCCAACTGCACGATGCCGCGGAGGAGCTCGGCCCGCAGGTGCGCCGCGTGCTCCTGGTCCTCGGCCAGTGCAGTCCGGGAGGGGTCTATCGCGCTCTTCAGGAGGAGCTTGCTGGCATCAGCGACCATCGGGTGCGAAGGCCGCTGATCGCCGTGGCCCTCGAGCTCGCCGCCGCGTCGCCCGAGGGCGCCAGCGCCGAGGCGGTGCGCCAGGCGCTCGACGAGCTGGAGGCCAGCGGCGACCCCGGGGTGGAGTGCCTGCCGCTGGTCAACTCGCTTAGCCGCCTGGGGGCGGCGGTGGTGCCGGCGGTGGCGGAGCGGTTGCTGGGCGCGCCCGAGGCGGCGCAGGAGACCCTCGTGCGGCTGCTCGACGTGGTGGCGGGGCGCGAGGGGACGCCGCCGGCGACGCGGGCGCGGGTGGGGCAGCTCTTCCTCGACGTGCTCCGACGCGGGCACCGCTCGGGGCGGCTGGCGGTCATCAACTCGCTGGCGACCGCCGACCCTGCGATTGCGGGGCCGACGCGGCGCGCACTGGCCGCCGAGCTGCTCGCGGCGCTTAGCGAGTACGCCAGCCCCGGCATCCTGGCGGCCATCGAGGCGACCGTGGCCAAGCTGGGCGCGCCGGCCCTGGCGCCGCTGCTCGAGGTGCTCGCCCGCGGGGAGCGGCCGGCGGCGCGCGTGGCCGCCGCGCGCATCCTGGGCGAGCTGGCGCCCCGGCTGGAGGCCAGCCAGGCCCCAGCCGTGGGGCGGGCCGTGGACGTCGCGCTCGCCCTCCTGGACGAGCGGTTCCCCGACCGCCCGGCACTGGCGCGCGCGCTGGGGCAGGTGTGCACCGGCCCCTCGGCAGACGAGGCGACGGTCGGCCGCGTGGCCGCGGAGCTGCGGCGGCGCATTCTCGACAAGAAGCTCGCCCACGCTGCCCTGGACGGGTTGGGCCGCCTGTGTCTCAGCCCGCGCGTCGCCCCGGTCCTGAAGGTGGACCTCTTGAGCTTCTTCGAGAAGCTCCTCGCGCGCGAGTTGCCGGAGATCGAGGCCAAGAGCGAGACGCAGAAGGACGAGTTGGTCTACACCCTCGGCGGCGAGGTGTCGGCCTACACCGAGCTGGTGCCTGGCATCCTCAGCGGTCTGCGCAACATCGCGGTCACATCGCCGGGCGTGCTTCGCCAGCAGGCCCTCGGGTGCCTGGTGGGCACCTGGCGCGACATCGCCGAGGGCAAGGTGCAGCTCGGGCCTGGCAACACCGAGCTGCTCCTGGGCGCGCTCCGCGACATCGGCACGCTGCCCGACCTGGCGCCCGCGCAGCGCGCCGCCGTGGCCGACGCCTTGGCCCTGCGCCGCGACTACCTGCCGACCTATCGGGCGAGCGCCGAGGTCATCGTCGCCGCCGGCGAGGGCATGGCCGACCGCGCCGCGGCCCTGGCCGAGGAGCTCCTGGCGCGTGACGCGACCGACAAGCAACTGACGGCGACCGAGCGCGGCATCGTGCTCGAGGCCCTCGTGCGCCTGGCCACCTCGGCGGCCCTCGGGCGGCGGGCGAGACGGCTCCGCGAGCGCATCGCCGCCGCCGTGGGCGACGCCGCCAAGCGCGAGGTCGAACGCGCCCCCGAACTCGTCGAGCGCCTGCGCCTATCCCCCGCCATCCCCCAGAGCATCAAGAAGCGCCTGCCTCCTGAGCCCGCTCGCGGACCCGCCGCCGGCGCTCATTGAGCGCTCCCCCGACTTGAGCGCACCACGGAACCGCCGTCGGCCTCAACCGCGACGCCGAGGCCCCGTTGGGCCGAAAGGCCAGGAGCAATCGAGGACGAGGACGAGGATGAGGGTAGCATCGAGGACGGGGACGACGACGAAGACGAGGACGAGGACGGCGAGGACGAGAGTAGGACGTGCAGGCCCGCGCGCAGAATGCACGGCGGGGTTCGGAGGCGGTTTGCCGGCCTTGTCAACTCCTTGCAAACCGGGGCGCGGAATGATACGATAAGGGGGCGGCGACGAGTTGAGCGCCGGCGACGCGAGGCCATGCGCCCATGCCCAAACCCCGGCTATGCTTTACAGTCGTGAGCGAACTGTTCCGTGGGAAGCAGTTCGTCTTCGACGGCGGGCAGCCGATCCTGATCGGCCGCACGGCCGACAACACGTTGGCGCTCGACCATCGCAGCGTGTCGCGCCGCCACGCGCGGGTGGAGGCCGATGGCGAGGGCTACGTGCTCGTGGACCTCGGGAGCCACAACGGCACGCGAGTGGGCGACAAGCTCATCTCGCGCCACGCCATTGTGCCGGGAGACGTCATCGGGCTGGGGGAAATCCAGCTCGCCTTCACGCTGGTGGAGGAGCCCGGTGGGGCGGCCGGTGCCGCGCCAGGCGCGGGCGGGCCCGACGCTGCGGCGGCGGGCGCGAGCGCGCTGCCTGCCGTGGCGCCTCAAGCGCCCCAGGGGGCGGCGGTGGGCCGCCCGCTCACGGTCGAGGAGCTCTTCGCAGCGGCGGGCCCCACCCAGACGGTGCCCACGGGCCGCCAGCGCCGCAACTATTGGCCCGCCATCTACGCGCTTCTGATGGTCGCCATCGTCGTCCTCGGACTGGCCGCCTTCTGGGCCGTCGGCGTCCCCCCGAAGCGGCCGGTGAGGCTCGACGTGCTGGTGCGGGCCGGCGAGGTGATGCCGGTCAACCTCGCCTGGCTGCCAGGGCCGAGCGGCAAGGGCTACGTGCCAGGGATTGGGCGGGTGGAGGATATCGGGACGCCGACCGACCAGCGGGTGGCCGACGCTAAGCGGACGCGGTTCCGCGGCTTCGTGGCCGTGGTGGGCAAGGCGTTGGGGACGACCGACATCCCCATCTACGGCCAGCCGGCCGGCATGGTCATCCTGCGCGTGCTCGTGCGCGAGAGCCGGCCCGAGCCCGAGGTAGAGGTCTGGCGCCGAAAGCCGCCTGCCCAGCGGATCGCCCGCGCCCACGAGCTGATCGAGCGCGCGCGCACGCTCCTGCGCCACCACTCGGTCAACGAGCTCACCTGGGGCCTGATGAAGGACCTCGACACGGCGGCCCGGCTCCTGGAGGCCATCCCGCCCGAGACGGCCAACGCCGCCTGGGCCGCCCAGACGGCACGCGCGCTGCGCGAGGCCCTGGACCGCCGCTACGAGCGCCTGGCGCGCGACATTGACATCCTGCGCGACCAGGGCAAGCTCAAGGAGGCCATCGCCGCAGCGCGAGAGCTGCTAAGCCTCTTCCCAGACCCCCAGTCCGAGGAGCACCACGTCATCACGATGTTCTACGAGAGCCTCCTCGAGGAGGAGGCGAGGGCGGAACGCGAAGCCCAGGAGAAACGCTAGATGCGCCTTGTGGCCATGAGCGGCGGACAGACCCTCTCGTTCCCCCTGCGCCAGGGCGCCACAATCATCGGGCGCCACGCCTCCTGCCACATATGCATACCGTCGCCCACATTGTCGCGGCGCCACTGCCAGTGCCTCGTGGACGGCGCCACCGTGACCCTGCGCGACCTGGGGAGCTCGCACGGCACGTTTGTCAACGGCCAACGGGTGGAGCGCGCCCAACTGCGCGACGGCGACCTGTTGTCGCTCGGCGGCTTTCAGCTCCGCTTCGAGGCCGGCGAGGGCGCCGCGCCCGGCGCCTATGCGCCCGGCGCCTATGCCGCCCCCGCAGGCCCGGTCCAGGACGCCGTGGTGACGCCCCAGGGCGCGCCGCCCGGCGCCCAAGGCCCCGCGCCGCCCTTCGGCCCCGAGCCCCCACCGCCCGCGCCCACCGACTTCCCCGAGCCGCCCAGCGGCGACGAGACGCCTGTTGACCAGAGCTTCATGCCCGCGCCCTACACGCCCCACAAGGAGACCGTCCTCGGGCCGGCCACGCAGCCGCAACTCGTCGTGCGCGACGGGCGCTGGTTCCTGCGCGACCCCCGCACCGGCCGCGAGCTCGAGATCGCCCCCAGGGGCGCCGAGGGCGCCATCGCCGCGCCGCCCGCCGAGTTGCGGCGGCCAAACGTCCGACTCCTCGTCACCGTCGTCGCCATCGCCGCCATCGTCGTCATCGCCTTCGCCGCCGTCATCCTGCGAAAGAAGGACGCTGGCCCCATCATCGTCGTCCCAGAGGCCGAGTACGTCCGCGAGCTCGACGCCGGCCTCGACCTCCTCGAGAAGGGCGATTACAAGGGCGCGCTCGCAAGGTTCGACGCCGCCAACCGCAAGCGCCGCGACCTCGAGGTCGGACGCTACCTCAGCCAATACACCATGCTCCTCCAGGCCGCCACGGGCGAGAGCGGGAAGCTCGACTTCCTCAAGCTCGACCGCGGCGAGGCCAAGCGCTACCTCGACAGCCTGCTCAACACCCGCTGCCCCTCCGACAAGGCCCTCGCCTTCGCCAAGACCAAGCTCGGCTGGATGGACAAGGAGGAGGTCGCCTTCGGCCTCTACGAGGCCGCCATCGCCCGCCTGCGCGGCTCCGACAGCGAGGAGGTGCGCCTCGACGTCCTGAGCGCTCTCCAGCAGTTGCCCGAGGACCGCACCGCCGCCCAGCTCGCCAAGGCCAAGATCGCCGAGATACGGCGCGACATCGCCAAGGCACGCCTCGCCGCCGCCGAGCGCGACCAGGCGCAGCTCAAGTGGGCCGACGCCATCGCCAAGTACCAGGAGGCCCTCCCCTTCGTGGCCGACGACGCATTGAAGGCCCAGATCGCCAGACAGGTCGAGGACTGCCGCCGCTACGTCATCGAGGCCGACCTCATCAAGCAGGCCCGCGACGACATCCGCACCAAGAACTACCCCTCGGCCGAGGCCGCCCTCCCCCGCATCAAGCCCGGCCACTACTACGCCGAGGCCCAACGCCTCCTGGCCGAAATCAAGCGCTCCAAAGAGGCCGCCGACCGCGAAGCCCTCCGCCAACAGGTCCTCGACCTCTACAAACGCGGCTCAGGCCCAGAGGCCGCCAAGCTCGCCGACGACAACAAGCTCACAGAGTTCGCCTACATCCGCGAGCGCGTCAAACGCATCGAAGACCTCCTGGCCGCCGGACGCAAGGCCGAAGACGCCAAGGCCTGGCGCGACGCCGAGCAGGCATACCAGCAGGCCGCCGGCGTCGAGACCGATGCCGACAACGACTACGCGCGCCGCGCCAAGGCCGCCCTCGACGCCTTCAAGGCACGATACCCCCAGATCGCCGCCGAAATCCTCGACGGAGCCCTCCGAAAACTCCACGCACAGCCCGCCGAGGCGCGCAAAGACCTCGACGAGGTGCTCGTCTACGACGCCAACAACGAACGCGCCAAGAAGCTGCTCGCCACCCTCGACGCCAACGCCAAGCTCCTCTACAACGAGGGCCGCGTCCACGTCATGGCAGGCCGCCCCGCCACCGCAAAGCCCATCCTCGAGCGGGCGAGGGACTGCTCCGCCCCCGGCAGCGACCTCCACAAGCTCATCCTCCAAGAGCTCGACAAGCTCGAGCAACTCCTCCGCTAGCGAGACGCCGCCATGCGCGTCGCCACGCGGCTCCTCATCCTCAAGCTGGCCCTCGCCGCCGCCCTCATCGCCGCCGTCGTCCTCGCCATGCACCTCCTGCTCCCCGGCCTCACGGGGCGCGGCAAGCCCGCTGCGGGCGGCGCCAGCGCCGTGGCCGAGACCGCCGCGGTGCGCGTGAGCCTGCCCTGCGAGGCGCCCGCCGGCCTCCCCGCGGGCCTCGCCGCCGCCCAGGACCTGGCACGCCAGCTCGACACCTTCCTCAAGCTCTTCAGCGCCGAATACGCCAAGGCCCTCGACGCCGAGCCGCCCGCGGCCAAGCTCGCCGTCCACGTCCTCCCAACCTATGCCGAGGCGCTGGCGCTGGCCACCGGCGCGATGCGGCAGGACCCGGCCGACCCCAGCGGCTTTTATGATCCCGAAAAGGGCACGATCGCGGCCATGAACCGCCCGTTCCGCAACCTCGTGGGGGCACTCGTCCGCCTCGCCACGCGCCTGCTCATGGCCCGCTCGGCCGGCGGCCGCGCCCGCTGGAGCCCCTGGCTCGCCGAGGGCCTGGCCGTCTACCTCGAGCAAGGCGCGACGGGCGCCGGCACCATGCGCCTGGGCGGGGTCAACCGCCGCGACGCCGCAGTCGTGCTCGCCCTCGCAGGCCGCAACGCCCACGTGCCGCTCCGCATGCTCACCAGCGGCGGCCCGGAACTCTTCGCCGGCCCGCTCGGCGCACTCGCCTACCGCGAGGCCGCCCTCCTCGTGCCCTTTCTGCTCTGGGGCAAGGACCCCAGCCACCGCGACGCCTTTCTGCGCTATCTCGCGCTAGAGCGCCAGCCCGGACCGGTGCCGCACGGCGCGCTCGAGAACACCCTGGGCACCGACCTCACCGCACTGGAGAAGCAATGGCTCGCATTCCTCCAAACCATCGCCCGCTAGCCCAGCGCCGCCGCGGAGCCAATCTCGACTACGACCGGCGACGACAGCAACGACGACAGCACCGAAGACAACCACGACGGCTCCAGGAATCCGCACTCCGCACTCCGCACTCCGCACTCTTGCGCATCTTCGCCCTCGCACTGCTGGCCGCGCTTGCGGCCGGCTGCTCCTCGACCTCCGAGGACGAGGCCGAGCCGTCGCCCTCCGGCAAACTCGTCCTCCAGATGTGGCACGCGCAAAAGCAGCAAAATGAGGACGCCCTGAAGTCGGTCGTCGCGCGCTTCAACGCCGCCAGCCCCGCCTACGAGGTGAAGCTCCACAACATCGGCTCCTACACGACCCTCTTCCAGAAAGCCCGCGCGACCATCCAGGGCGGCAAGCTGCCCGACCTGTGCATCGTCTACGAGAGCATGGTCGCCGAGTTCCAGGAAGCCCAGGTCGTCCTCCCCCTCGACGACTACCTCAACCACCCCGAATACGGCCTCAGCAAGGCCGAGCAAGACGACCTCTTCCCCTCCTTCATCCAGTCCAACCGCTACCCAGAGTTCGGCGACCAGCTCCTGTCCTTCCCCTTCACCAAGAGCCTGCTGATGCTCTACTACAACAGCGACCTGTTGCGCTCGGCAGGCATCGAGAAGCCGGCCGAGACCTGGGACGACTTCATCGAGCAATGCCGCAAGCTCAAGGCCAAGACCGGCCAGCCGGCCTTCGCCTACTCGCGCGACCCCTCGTCCCTCGACAGCATGGTGCTCTCCCTCGGCGGCACGCTGGCCACGATCGCCGACCGCCGCAGCCGCCTCGACAGCCCCGAGGCGGTCAAGGCCTTCGCCATCCTCGACACCCTCGTGCGCGAGGGCCTCGCCACCGTCATCGCCCTCGGCTCCGACGAAGACCGCTCCCTCTTCGCCAACGGACGAGTCCCCTTCATCCTCCGCTCCAGCACCACCCGCTCGTACATGGGCAAGGACATCGTGGACGAGCGGGGCCGCGACCGCTTCCAGTGGGGCATGGCCTGCCCCCCCGTCGGCGCCGGCCAGCCAAAGCGCACCGTCCTCTACGGCGGAAACATCATCATCTTCAAGTCAAACCCCCAGCGCCAGCGCGGCGCCTGGGAGTTCATCAAGTTCTTCATCTCCCCAGCCATCACCGCCGAGTGGTCGGTCAAGACCGGATACCTCCCCGTCCGCCGCTCCGCCGCCGAGGTGCCCATCCTCAAAGACTACTTCGCCCAGCACCCGCGCAACCGCGCAGCCTTTGACACCATCCCCTTCGGGGTCGCAGAACCCAACGTCGCCGGCTGGCAAGCCGTCAGAGAGCACATCAAGAACGCCCTCACGCGCGTCGTCAAGGGCGAGGCGCCGCCCGCCCAGGTCGCCGCAGACCTCGCACGCCAGGCCGACGCCGAGCTCGCTCGCTTCGCACCCAAGACAAGGAAATGACCAGGCGCAACCCACGCTCCAGACCGTCAACCTCAATACCCGACCCCAGCGCTACCTTCCACGGCGAGACGCTGCTGGCATGGCCCCAGCAGCACCGATGGGCCCCACAGGACCCATGGGACCGCCAGAGCCCGCGCCAAGCCACATCGAGCCTGTGGGGTCCTACAGGTCCTGTCGGCCCCTTGACACCCGCTCAGTCGCCGCTACAATTCATGCCGGGAGACTTGGCTCAGAGAAAGGGGAAGCCTCGTGACGCTGCGACCCATCGCCCTCCTCGCCGCCATCGCCCTTGCCGCTGGCGCCCTCGCGCCAATCGCCCTCGCCCAGGAGGAGCTGGGCCACGACCCCTGGGTCGGCGAGGCGGAGGGCGGCATTGACCCCGCGGCGCTCGGCGCCGACGATGACAAGCCGGAGGACCAGCCTGCCCTGCCAACCCGGCTGTTCCGCTGCCAGATGAACGCGCTGGAGTCGGCCCGCTACTCTGCGGCCGAGCTGACGCTTCAGCGCGGCGACCCCAAGGGGGCAATCGCACGCCTCACCGAGCTCCTCGAGGCAACCAAACGCGAGGGCCTGCGCGACGTGACGAACCTCAACCTCGGCCTCCTCCACGACGCCTGGCTCCACGACCACGCGACCGCCGCCAAACACTATCGGGCCGTCGGCGGCATCCTGCGCCACGGCGCCACCCGCCTCATGCTCCGCATGCTCGTCCGCGCCGGCAAGCCCGACGAGGCGGCGAAGGCCGCCGACGACATCGCCGCCAAAGCCGCCGAGAAGGGGGACAAGGGCCTCGGCCTGGCCACCCTGCACCGCCTCGCCCTGACGTTCAAACGCCACGGCTCCCCACACCACGCCCTCGCCGTCTACGAGCGGATCGCCAGAGACTACACGCCCGACATCCTGCGGCAGATGACCGAGGCCATCGAGCGCGAGGTCGCAGAGGCCCTCCAGCAGGTCCAACGCCTTCAGCGGGCCGACCGCGGCGACGAGGCCGAGCGACTCCTCGAACGCCTCCAGGAGGCGCGCCCGCAGGAGCTGCGCGCCGCGGGACGCTGGGACGAGCTCGCCGCCTTCGAGAAAGCCCTCGAGAAAGGCATGCAGCGCCTCGAGGCCCTCGAGCGCGAGGCCGCCGAGCGCGAGGAGCGCGGCGCCGACGCGCCCCCCAAGAAGGCCGACTTTTGAGTGCATAACCGCGCAGGTCAGCGCACAACTGCGCAGCCGCGCCCTCCCGAACGTTCCAATACGTTCGGGAGGGTAACGCCACGCACCCACCCCAGGGCCACACGCAGCACTACCCTCCCGAAGGTATTGGAACCTTCGGGAGGGAGTTATGCCGCTTATCGTGTAAGGCTGTAGCCAAAAGGTTAGAGCAGCGCGGTGCTGAAGTAGCGCTCCGCGCGGTCGGGCAGCACCGTGGCGATGTTGCCCTTGACCTTGCGGGCGAGCTGGCGGGCGGCCCAGACGTTTGCCCCCGACGATATGCCCACCAGAAGGCCGAAGTCGCGCCCCAGCGCCCGCGTCGTCTCAATCGCGTCCTCGTCGCTGACCTCGATGACCTCATCTACCAGCTTGACGTCCAGGATCGGCGGGATGAAGCCGTCGCCAATCCCCTGGATCTGGTGCAGGCCCGGCTCGTGCCCCAGGATGGCCGACACGCCCTTGGGCTCCACCGCCACGATGCGGACGCCCGGCCTGTGCTCGCGAAGGAACCTGCCGACGCCCTGAAGCGTGCCGCCGGAGCCGACGCCCGCGACGAAGCACGCGATGTCCCCCGTCATCTGCCGCCACAGCTCCGTCGCCGTCTCCTCGTAGTGGCAGCGCGGGTTGTCGGGGTTCTCAAACTGCTGCGGGACAAAGACGCGGGGGTCAGCGGCCGCCATCTCGCGCACCCGCCGCACCGCGCCCGCGATGCCCTCCGTGTCCGGCGTCAGCACCAGCTCCGCGCCCAGGGCCCGAATGAGCTTCTTCCGCTCCACGCTCATCCCCTCGGGCATGACGATGCGCACCTTGTAGCCCTTCAGGCGGCCCACCAGCGCCACCCCGATCCCCGTGTTGCCAGAGGTAGGCTCCACGATGAGCGAGTTGCGGCGCAGGCGACCGTCGCGCTCCGCCCCCTCGATCATCGCCCGCGCCACGCGATCCTTGATGCTACCCCCAGGGTTCAGATACTCCGCCTTCGCGAATATCCGTTCACCCCTCAGCCGCAGAAGCGGAGTATTGCCGATCAGATCGAGAATGTTATCGGTCAGCATGCGCCCGGCCCTTTCCTGGCTCGGCCATAGCGTCCTTCGCTCACGAAGCCCGCAACATTGTGCCCATTTCGGCGGCCGGGGTCAAGCCCACTCGCGGCCGCTGACCAGGAGTGCCAAGTTCCCAGGGGGTGACTTTCCATTCCGAGTCGTCATACTTCGGGGCGGGGCAGGGCCAGCAAGGCTGTCTGCTTCCCTTGACAGGCGTCCAGTTTTTCCGCGCGACGGAGCCCGCGGCCCTCATGCCGCTCGCGCCGCGTAAGCCCCTTGGACGCAACAGGATAAGCGCCGACCGGCAATGGGGCAGTCGGCATGTTGACGAACGTCAACATCCCTGGGGCGAGCGGGACATGCGCTGAGCGCGCGCGGTCCGTCGGTGCTAGGAGTCTCGGTCTGGCATAAGTGCTTACGGCTTCGTCGTTTAGAAAACCGCTCCGCCATGCGTGGGCAGGGGCTGAACGGCACACGATTTGCTATTCTGCCCACTGCCCCCGGGAGTTCCAGGGTCTGTACTTCAGGCGAACTCCCCGCGGCGGGGGTGTCAGAAGGAGGCTCAGCCGTGTCAAGCATTCGTCGCCCTCTGGCTTTTGGCTTGCTCGCCCTGCTCGCTATCGCCCTCCTGCCGCCCCCCGCCGATGCTGGCTGGTGGCGGTTCGAGGGGGTTCCGGGCAACCCCGTTGGCGTGGAGCCCAACGCGGAGAATCCCGGAACCCTTGACGGGACGGGTGCAGCGGGCGCAACCTACTCCCCGCAGATTCCAGGCCCATGGATCACAAACCCCTTACTGGGGATGACTTACGCCAACACCTCATCGCTCGCCATCGGCTCAGGCCAGGGCCTCGTCACCGTGCTCGACGACCCATACTTCGACACCGCCTCCAGCTTCACCATCGAGGCATTTGTGCGACAGGGCACCAGCCCAAGCGCGGGGTGGGATCCCTATGTCCGCCGCCGGTACGACGCGGGTGGCGGCTCGTACCGCGGCTGGCAGTTGGACAAGACCAACTCAGTTCCAAACCCCGCCGGCCGCGCGCGCATTGACACCTCTTCCGCTCAGAACCAGGTCGTGCAAGCAGGCACCCTCACCTCCGGCACGTGGCGTCACACGGCCCTGACGTACGACGCAACAAACGGGCGGTTGAGTTACTACGTGGATTACACCACCTTCGCTACGGCCACTCTTTCAGGCTTCCCGGGCACATCGAGCCAATTGTCCAACATCGCGGCAAACCTGGTCATGGGCTCTGGCGCGGCTAGCTGGGGCACCAGTGCGGCCATTGACGAGGTGCGCTTCACCCCCGCCGTGCTTAACCCCTCCCAGCACTTCCTCCGCGCCGGCGGCCTGCCCATTAACTACACCATTCAGGTCGGCGCGCCCACCAGCAACGCCAGCGTCACCGGCTACTACAACACCACCCTTTCCACCACCGGCACCCAATTCGTAACCGGCAACTCCGGCAGCGGAACCACCCTGAACCTCTCGGGCACCGTCCCGCTGCGCTTGGGCCTGACCGACTACCTCCAGTTCGTAGTCGGCGCCGCCGGGACGCCGACCCTCGACAGCCCGTACTTCGCGGCGCTCTTCACCGCCCCACCGGGCTATGTCTTCAGCGAAACTGGCAACCAGTACCTCACGACCGTCAACCAGGGCGCACAGACGGGTCCATGGTGGGCCTCTAACATCCAGTGGGGAAACTTCGGCCACAACCACGGCGATGGCTACGTCGTCGTCCCACGGCCAACCCCGCCAGGCGTCGCCGGCTTCCCCGTCCCCACCGCAGGCATCTGGGGCGTGGACGGCTCCGGCGGCTATTCCCCCTACCTCGACGTCGCCGCCACGCTCGTGCAGGGCGCCTGGACCGTCCCCACCAACCCCGTCTCCGACCCGGGCACCAGCCCCGGCATCTCCGCCAGAATCGCACGAGTCAACAACGACCTCAACAACCTCACCGATGCGGCCACCGCGCTCGCCCTGACGCCCGGACAGACTAACTTCAATGCCTCCCAGATCGTCGCAATACCTCGCGCCGACCTCGACGCCGGCGGCAACTTCGCCTCACCCGCAGGCTACTTCTCCGGCGACCACCAGAGCACCGCAGGCAACCCCGAAGACTACGCCGTCCGCCTCGCCGGCTACCTCAACGTCCAACCCGGCAACCTCACCCACACCTTCGCCCTCAGCTCCGACGACCAGTACTCCTTCACCATTGGCGGAGTCCAGTACCTCACCGGCAGCTACGCCTCCCCCCCGAACCTCGTCCAGCTCACCTTCCCTTCCCCCGGCTTCTACCCCTTTGAGGTCCTCGCCCGCAACCGCGGCGGCCCCGGCTTCCTCGAGGTCAGCTCCATGCCCGGCTACCAGACCACCTTCAGTGCAGCCACCTTCGCCCTCCTCGGCACCGACCCCAACCTCCCCGTCGTCCAGGACCCCGCCTACGTCCCCGGCGCCACGCTGGCCAACACCGCCGGCTCGCCGGTCTTCGCCGGCAGCATCAACCCTGTGGCCGATGGCCTCCGCGTCCAGCAAGCCTATCCCGCCAGCCACGGCGGCTCCAACCCCGCCAGCGCCACCGACGCCCGCAACTTCTTCGCCACCAAGGTCATCCAGAACGGCAACCAGGCCAACTACAACGTCGGCGTCGTCGCCTGGGACCCCGCGAACCCCGACACCAACCTCCGCCCCCGCACGCGGCTGGACATGAATGACACGACGAGCGGCCACACCGCAGCCGGCAACCTCTCGCCCACCGACCCCATCCCCCTCGACAACTACAATACCTCCTACACCGTCCAGTCCGGCGTGGCTAACGACAACTACGTCACCCGCATGAACGGCTTGCTCTACATTGACCAGCCCGGCCTCCGCTCCTTCACGGTCAGCAGCGACGACGGCTACTACCTGCGCATCGGCAACCAGCTAATGTACAGGACCGGCAGCGGCGGCATCACCGGCGGCTCGGCCAACTACATGTACGCCAACTTCACCCAGCCCGGCCTCTACCCCTTCGAGTTCTATCAGTATGAGGGCACAGGCGGCTCCGGCTTCGAGATCGGACGCGGCGGCTCCACCAACCTCCTCCTCACCACCAACACCCGCAACCCCTCCACCAACGGCTTCTCGACCGACTTCACCAACCTCGTCTACCGCGCCGAACCAGTCGCCGAGTTGAAGGCCGACAGCACGACCCTCAAGGCCAAGGCATTCGCCAACGTCCCCGCCCTCGGCATGCAAGTCAACCCCGAGCAGTGGATCCTCATGCGCCAGACGCCTGACAGCGTGCCCGGCGTTGCCGGTCTGCCCATTCAGGGTCTCCGTGGCACCTACTATGACTTCGCCTTCAATCAGTCCGTCAACAACACCTGGCCCCCCATAGACAACCCGCCCGTCCCAGTGCTCGGGTATCGCAACGACCTGAACTCGCCCGGCAGCGTCTTCAACTTCGGCGGCGGCTTCGCCAGCGCCCTCGTGCCGTCGCGGCCCGGCTCGCCGACCAATCCCGCCGGCGCAAACGACTACTTCGGCGTCCGCTGGCAGGGCTTCATCAACATCCCGCGCACCGGCTTCTACAGCTTCCAGATGCAGGCCGACGACCGCGGCTGGATGTTCATTGACCTTGACGGCGACCTCGCCTTCGAACCCGGCGAGTATCCCGCAGGTCAGCCCGTCGTCTGGTCCAACTGGATGCAGTGGAACAACGTCTACCTCACCCAGGGCCTCCACTGGGCAGAGTTCCGTTCCCGCGAATGGACTGGCGGAGAGACGGCCACCTTCCAGTGGATGATGCCTGAGGGCGGCGGCTTCGCCAACATCCCAGGCGAGTACTTCCTCAACGTCCAGGGCTGGGAAGTCCTGGCCTACGGCTACGGCTCCATAGGCGACCTGACTAACTTCGGCGACCTCATGTGGTTCCCTTACGGAACCAGCGAGTATCTGCGGCTGACCGTCATGGTCGCCGGCCTCACGGCGGTCTACGAGGGGCAGCTCACCTTCGTCCCAGAGCCCGCCACGCTGGTGCTGCTTGCCGGCGGCCTCGTCGCCGCGGCACATCGCCGCCGCCGCACCAGCCGCCAGTAGCGCGTCCGTAGCGCCGGCCTCAGCCCGTCTCCGACCGACCACCGCCTCCCGTCAAACCCCACGGGGCTGGCGAATGCCCGCCTGCCCCTTACTCTCTCATGCCGAATGAGCATGTTGATTCTGCGAGAATCAACGTTGCCGAAGTTCAACATGCCATAAGTCTTGATCCCGCAAGCTTTAACATATGGACTTTTCGGGTGGGGGGGAGAAGTGGCGTTGACGAAAGTCAACATGTCCCTCCGCGGGCGATTGATACGTGCGCGGCGCAGAATCACGCACGAACGTAAGAGCTTGCGCCGTAAGGGTTAAGGAGAAGAGCGTCATGAGGACGCCGCACTGCGGCCCGGCACGGTATTTGCTTGCGTTCGCAGTAATCGGGTTACGAAGTACCCATCCTACCTACTCAATAGGAGCGGCCCCCTTGAGAGCATTCTCGTCCTTCCTCGCCGCGCTCGTGTGCGTCTGCGCGTCGCTGTCCCTCCCTGCCCAGGCTGACCTTATCGGCTACTGGAGCTTCGACGGAAGCAACGCAACCGACCTGTCAGGCAAGGGAAACAACGGCGTGGTCGGTGGCAGCGTCAGCTTCGTCGCCGACCAGTGGGGAGGTCTGGCCATCCAAACCCCCGGTGGCGCAGGCTCCGCAGGCATCGTCCGAGTCCCAACCTCACCCTCGCTCGAGTCCATGAACCACACGATTACCCTGTCGTTCTGGATGAAGGCGCCGCCGCCTGCCGCCCAGTGGGTGCGTCTGTTCCAGCACGCCAGCGAGGCAGGCGGCACCCAGGGCTGGATGGTGAACCGCTATGCCGGGAACGACGATGTCAACGTCCGCACCGACACCTTGGGCACCGGCGGCCAGTACAACGTCAACTGGGCCAACGGCGTCGGCTTGGGCGTCTTCAACGATGCCTGGTGGCACGTCATGTACACAATGAACCGCGGCGTCTGGGAAGAGTATGTCACACCCGCTGGCGGCCCCACCACTCGCAGCTCCGGCACCTACCCCCACGGCGATGGCCTCACCAATACCCGGCCGTTCGTCATGGGTGGAATAGACGGCTCCGGCCAATACCCCGGCCTGCTGGACGACGTGGCGCTCTGGACGAATAACCTGAGCCCCCTTGACATCCCCAAGTTGGCCAATCACACGATCACGCCCTTGCAGGTGGCCGACGCCAGGCCGGTCACTTACCAAATCCAGGTCGGCGCGCCGAGCAGCGGCGCGAGCGTGACGGGCTACATCAACGATACGGTTGCCAACACGGGCGTCCAGTTCGTCACCGGCAACTCCGGCAGCGGGAACACGCTGA
>Ga0101944_10000973_pt1 | contig 70027 bp, 63 predicted proteins | sample DewCreD2012metaG_FD_75245 | JGI IMG/M metagenome (GOLD analysis project Ga0101944, IMG submission 75245) | Hot spring sediment bacterial and archeal communities from British Columbia, Canada, to study Microbial Dark Matter (Phase II) - Dewar... ... | reverse complement strand
CTGGTGGAGCTGGGGGGCAAGTTGCTCGTCCTCAACCTGGCTCCCCATCACGAGACCGCGGTGCGCCTTCTGGGGGCCGGGCGATATTACCTGCTGGAGTGAAGGGGGTGCGGAATGTGGGTTCGACTACACTAAAGCTCATCTAGCCTATGAACTAGGCCGAAAGCGGGCCGAGGCCGCGCTGCCTCAGATCAAGCAGCTGCTGGCGAAACCCGCCCCACGTAACAAGCCCTGGTGGCTACGCTTTCTGCAGCCCAAGCCACAAGCGCCCAAAGGCAACCCCGTAGCCCAGGCAGCCCAACAACAAAAAAAAACCCACCCCAAGGTGAAAACCTAGCCGGGCGGCAAAAATAGCCGCCAGGCAGGCCGCCCCCAGCCAAAACGCGCTCAAAAAAACCTGTCGCACGGGCTCGAGGCGAGGTTTCTTAATTAAAAGGCGAATTTGAAGTGCCCCGATAGCAAGCAGCAGCAGAGTAAAAAAACCGCTCACCCCCCAGGTGACCCACTGCGGCAATCCCGATAAATCGGGCACTGCCAGCCAGGCTAGTCCCAGGTGCAAAAGCTGAAGCAACAAAGTCAGGGCGGAGAGCTGTACTAAGCCACGCCTCCTCAAAGCCAGGGGTGCTTCATGGTCAAGTAGTTCCGTCCAGAAAATTTTCATTCGCGTCGAAGGTCAAGTTTTGGTTCATATCCGTCTCGCAAAGATCCTGCATAACCATGGCTCGGTGCTACGTGGTATAGGAGCCGTCTGGACAGGCCTATGCAGCCCCAGTTTTACTCGCTGCTCTTCGAACCCACCACTGCCAGAGAGTGGTCAGGGTCATTATCCCAATTCCCACTATTTCGGTATTGGGATTGTTGGGCATAAGCATAAAAGCTGCAACCAGATAAAGCAGGCGCTGCAATCCGTTTGCCGGCCCCAGCAAATATCCAAGTGTGGCTGCCGAGAACGCCGTGAGCCCCAGCAAGGCGGTTCCGACGATGCGTCCGCCCTCGAGCACGCTTTCTACCCCAATCATCAGCAAGCCGGGGTTGAAAAAGATCATATAGGCCAGCAAGGCGGTCCGTAGCTCGTAGATAAAGCCCTGGATGCCCGTCTTGAAGGGGTCGCCTTTGGCAATGGCCGAGGCCGCATAAGCCGCCAGGGCCACAGGTGGGGTAGAGTCGGCCATAATGCCAAAGTAAAAGGCAAACATGTGAGCCACTATTTTGACGATTGGCACTTCAATCCCCGAAAAAGTGAGGGAGCCATAATCTATGCCGCTTTGTCCAGCAATTTTGGTAATCACCGGAACCACCAAGCTAGCCATCACCACGTAGTTGGCGGTTGTCGGCAAACCCATGCCCAAGATCAGGCTGATGAGCTGGGCCAAAAACAAAGCCACCAGCAGATTACCCCCGGAAATGGTTTGGAGCAGATCGGTCAGGCCAAAACCGATGTTGGTAATGAGCACCACCGCGATGATGATGCCTGCCAGTGCGGTGGCAATAGCAATACCCACCATGTTACGGGCCCCGTTGGCAAAGCCCTCAATCACGATGCGGGCAAATGAGCGCAGGCCACTCCCTATTCCGTGCCCGGAGCGCAGGGCGATATATACCTCCTGTAGCAACGCTACGCCGATCATTAGAAAAATGGTGTTGAGGGCAGCTCGCTCGGGCGATAGCTCGATAATAAGCAGGGCGTACAGCAAATAGGCCAGGGGGAAAACATAGTGCAAACCGGCTCGCAAGGTCGGCCAGAATTTAGGCAAATCGGCTTTAGGTAAGCCCTTCAGGCCGAGCTTGACCGCCTCGAGGTCAACCAGAATAAACAACGTTGTGTAGGCTAGTAAGGCTGGAACCACTGCCATTAGAACCAGTGCCGAGTAGGGTACACCCAGAAAGTCGGCCATGATAAAAGCCGCCGCCCCCATCACGGGGGGCATGAGCTGCCCGTTGGAGCTAGCCGCTACCTCAACCGCACCGGCTTTCTCGGCAGAATAACCGGCCCGGCGCATGGCCGGAATTGTGAAGGTTCCACTGGTGACTACGTTGGAGATCGAGGAGCCCGAGACCACGCCCGTGAGGGCCGAGGAAACGATAGAGGCTTTGGCCGGGCCTCCACGCACCCCGCCCAGCAGGCTAAAGGCCAGGTCGGTGAACCATTTGCCGGCCCCGGCCCGCTCGAGGATGGCCCCAAACAGCACAAACACGAAAACCGTCCGGGCTGCTACCCCAATTGGCGTACCCCAGATACTATCCGAGGCATTCATAAACAGTTGGCTAACCAGCGAGCGCCACTGCACCCCCGCGTGCAGCTGGCCCAGCACGCCCGGCATCTGCCACTGGAAAAGGCCCTGTGGCCCAGTAAGCGCAAACAGCATAAACACAGCAGAGATAATTGGCATGGCTGGCCCCAGCGAGCGCCAGCCGGCCAGCAGCAGCATCAAAATAGTTACACTGCCCACAACCAGGTCGGTTTGGTTAGCCAGTCCACCGCGCACCTCAATCATCTCTTTGTACTGCCACATGACGTAGCCAGCCGAGAGGGTTGCGGTAATTCCCAGAATCCAATCGAACAGGGGAATCCGGTCGCGTCGGCTACGGCGGTTGAAGGGATAGACCAAAAACACCAGGGCGAAAGCAAAAGCCAGGTGGGCTGCCCGAAAAAATAGCTGATCCAGTGAGCCTATCCAGGTAGCCCAGACCTGGAATACGCTCCACCCTACCGCCAGCCCAAGAATGAGCCAGCGGGACCAGTCGGTGGGTTTCCTGCCCCCCAGCTCGGCCTCTTCGACCAGTTGTACCGCCATCTCCGGCTTATCGTTGTGCATTAATAACCTCCACAGCGCGATGTCATGTCTTGACGTGGGTCTTATCTGTCTGCTCGAGGCACAGCGCTAGCGCATGCCCAGAGCCACAAGCCTTCCAAGCCTCCACAGCAATCTTCACTATTTTTGTCGCTAGGAAACTCGAAGACATCAGACGCATGCTCGCTTTCGTACAGCGGCAAAAAATAAGCTTGGGAAAACATTTCTTGTGATTGGGATTGTACCATTCTTCTAAACCGTTCCAGGCTAACGTAGTTTTGGTTCTGCAAAAAGTAAGGCCGACGCAATGGTCGGCCTTGATATAGTTCAGAGCCTAGCGGATGATGCGCTTTTCGCGGTAGTAGCGCTCGGCGCCTGGGTGCAGTGGAATCGGAAGGTTGCGGGCAGCCGAGTTAACGTTGAAGAAGCGTTGCAGGTTAGGGTGAATGGACTTGAACTCGGGGTTATCGAAGGTGGCCTTGAGCATGTTGTAGACCACATCGGCGCTCAGGCTTTCGGCTGCAATCCACATCGAGAGAACGGCCACGGAAGGGGTGGTCACGTCCACGCCTCGGTAAACTCCACCGTCGATATTGAAAGCCCGATAGAAGGGGTACTTTTTGGCCAGCTCCTGTACCCGGCGGTACTCTACCTCAACAAGCTGAATGCGGAGGGTCTGGGCCGCCTGGCTGATCACTGAAGCGCCCAATCCTCCAGTAAAGAAGAAGGCATCGGCGCGGCCATCTTGCATGAGGGCCAGGGCGTTGTTGGGGTTGACCCGGATGGCTTCGCGCAAGTCGCTAAGGCTGAGTCCGTAGGCCTCGAGCACCTGACGGGCATTTTGCTCTGTTCCAGAACCCACATCGCCAATTACAACCCGCTTGCCTTTAAGATCGGCGACGGTGTTGATACCAGCCCCGGCGCGGGCCACCACGTGCACCACCTCGGGGTACAGGATACCCACCGCCCGGATGTTCTTCACAGGCTTGCCGTCAAAGGCAGCAATCCCCGTCCCGTTATAGGCATAGTAGGCGATGTCGTTCTGGGCCAGGCCCATCTGAAGCTCGCCCGATGCGATGGCGTTGATGTTAAATACCGAACCCCCAGTAGAGCGAGCATTGGCCCTTACCCCGATGTTGGCGTCGTTCACCAGCTTGGCGATCCCGGTAGCCACGGGGAAATAAACCCCAGTAGTACCGCCTGAACCGATGGTGACAAAGGTCTGTGCAACGGCAGAACCCGCTAAAGCGAGCGAGGCCAGCAGTAACAACGTCTTTTTCATCCCAGTCTCCTCCTTGTGCTAACCGGGTTGATTATTCCCCAGCCTGAGCACCACGTCAACCTCCGTGGATAGCTTGCCCTGGGTTAGGGTATGGTGAAGTGTGGCATGGATTGAAATCGAAAAGCTGGTGGTAGGTGGGTTGGGGCTTGCGCGAACACCGCAGGGCACCGCACTGGTACGTGGCGGGCTTCCGGGCGAGGTGGTTGAGGCCCATCTGACACCCCGAAAAAACCACCTCGAGGGCCAGGTTTCACGGATACTAAAACCGCATCCTGCGCGTTACCCAGAGCCCCTACCCCCTTCAGCCGACCTGCCGCTGGAGTACGAAGCCCAGTTACCTATCAAACAGAGCTTCGTGCAAGAATCGCTCGAGCGTATCGCGAAGCTAAGTTTTGAGGTGGCCCCAATACAGCCTTCCCCTAGCTACGGCGAGCGGGCTGGCCTGCACTACCGCACCGCCGCCCAGTATGCCCTGCATCCCCTGGGTGGCCTAGCCTATCGCCTGCCACAGTCCAACGAGCTCGTGCGTATCAGCTACGACCCTCTGATTGCAGAGCCGCTCCAGCCTGCTTTCGAACTTTTGAGCAGCTGGCCACTGGCCAGCCTCGAGGAGGTGGTATTGCGGGGCTCGGTGTACGAAAACAAAGTACAGGTCGGGTTTATTGGGGGGGCTGCCCGGTATTTCAAAAAAACCGCCCAGGCCCTGGTGCAAGAAGGCATCGCTGGTGTGGTCTGGGGTGAGCAAAACCCCAAGGGCCGTTTCCGGGGTCAGGTTCAGCATCTGGCCGGGGCTACCCATTTGCTCGAGGATTTCGGTGGCCTGCTTTCTACCGTCAATGTGCAGAGTTTTGCCCAGATTAATCCCAAGGCTGCAGGGCTTTTGTTGCAGGAAGCCAGGCAAATCGTGACGCCGGGTCGCAAAGCCGTGGAGTTGTATGCAGGGAGCGGTGTGCTCAGCCTGCACCTAGCCCAGCGCTTTGCTGAGATTGTGGCCATTGAGATCAACCGCAGCGCGGTCAGGCGTGGTGAGTCTGATCGCGACCGGCTGGGGGTGCAGAACCTGCTGTTCAAGCAGGACGATGCCAGGGTGCTAAGCAAGCACCTCCCTGCCGACCTGGTAATGGTTGATCCACCCCGTTCGGGCCTTGCTCCCGAAGTTTTGGCTAGCCTATTGCAAGGAAAGCCCCAACAGATTTTGTACATTGCCTGCGACCCGGCTACTTGGGCTCGAGACGTAGGCCGGCTCGTGCAGGGAGGCTACCAGCTTGGTTTTGTTCGCCCCTACGACTTCTACCCTTTCACGCACCACGTAGAGGTGCTGAGCCTGCTATCACGCTAGTATCCAGCTTGGGTAGAAATTCCCTGTGTCCACCCCGAGCAATTCAGGCGCACAGATTCGATATAGTTCATCGGTAAACTGACCCCAATGCTATTTACAGCATTTCTTAGAAGGGTAAGGTTTTCTCTGCCAGGCAGAACGGGAAGCGTTCTGTGCTCGTGGAATTCAAACAAGGTGTAACCCAGCGCGGGTGCTCTATGATAGTGTCAGGAGCACTGAGCGTACGGCCCCGAAGCCTGAGCGCCTCGTTCTGAAAACATCATGCTAGAACAGCAGATTTACGAGCACCTCAAAAAGCATCCCAAAAAGCGCTTTAGCCTGCGCGAGCTGGTGCGGAGCCTGCGGCTCGATAAGGACGAGGCCAAGGAAGCCCTGGACTTGCTGGTGGCCGAGGGCAAGGTGGTTGAGCCGCGGCGCAAGCTCTACCAGCTCCCCGAGGGGCTGGGGAAAAAGGGTCTCGAGGGCCGCCTGCAAGCCCATGCAGCGGGTTTTGCTTTTGTGATTCCCACCAACCCCGACCTGCCCGACCTCTACATTCCCAAGGGCCACCTGGGCGGGGCCTGGCACGGCGACCTGGTACGGGCCGAGCCACGCCCACCGGGCCGCGACGGCAAGCCCTGGGGTGTGGTGGTGGAGGTGCTCGAGCGGGCCCATCATCAGGTGGTGGGGCGGCTGTACTTCAAGCAGGGGTTTGCCTGGCTCAAACCCGACGACCCAAGGCTGCCCGCGCTCAAGCTCAAGCCGGAGGGCCTGGAGGGCCTGGAAAGCGGGGCGCGGCTGGTGGTGCGGGTCACCTACCCCAGCGGGCGCAAGCCCCAGGAGCCCTATGGGGAGTTTGCGGGCTACTTAGGCCAGGGGGATAGCCCCGAGGTCGAGACCGAGGCCATCATCGCCAAGTACGAGCTGAGGAGCGTCTTCCCGCCCGAAGCCCTGGCCGAAGCCGAGAAAGTGGCCCATCTGGACCCCAAAGAAGTTGCCCGCCGCGAGGACTTCCGGGCCTTGCGGGTTTTTACCATCGACGGGGCCGACGCCAAGGACTTCGACGACGCCATCCACCTCGAGCAGCTCCCCAACGGCAACTACCGCGTGGGCATTCACATCGCCGACGTCTCGCACTACGTGCGGGAGTTCTCGCCCCTCGACCACGAGGCCTATGCCCGTGCCACCAGCGTCTACCTGCCGGGGCGGGTGCTGCCCATGCTGCCCGAGCAGCTTTCCAACGGCATCTGTTCGCTCAAGCCCTACGAGGATCGGCTGGTGCTCTCGGTGCTGGTGGAGCTGACCCCCAAGGGCCGGGTCAAGGACTACCGCTTCGCCGAAGGGGTGATCCGCAGCGTGGCCCGGCTGACCTACACCGAGGTGGAGGCTTTCGCCGAGGCGCTCGAGGCCCCTGAAAAGGCCCCGGCCCCGGTTCCCCCCGACTGGAGCCTCGAGCTCCAGAACGACCTGAAACAACTCCTCACCCTCACCCAGACCCTCAAAGCCCGCCGCCTGGAACAGGGCGCGCTGGATTTCCGCTTTACCGAGGTCAAGGTGGAGGTGGACGAGGACGGCAACCTGCACCTGCTACCCCAGAAAGAACCCCGGGCCCGCAGCCTGATCGAGGAGCTGATGCTGCTGGCCAACCGGGTGGTTGCCAAACACCTGGCCGAGCGACAGATCCCCACCCTTTTCCGCGTCCACGAAGACCCCAGCGAGGAGGCCTACAACAAGCTGGTGGCGGCCCTGGGCCGGCTGGGTTACAGCCTGCCGGGCGGTGAACCAAGCCCCAAAGCCCTGCAAAGCATCCTGAAGCAGGCCGAGGGCCGCCCCGAGGAGGCCGTGGTCTCGACCCTGCTGTTGCGCTCTTTGCGCCTGGCCCGCTATGCTGCCGAAAACCTGGGACACTTCGGCCTGGCCGCCGAACACTACCTGCACTTCACCAGCCCCATCCGGCGCTACCCCGACCTGGTGGTGCACCGGGTTCTGCGCACGCTCCTGAGGCGCCGGGTAACCCAGGCCCGCAAGGACGACTGGGCCCAGCGCTTCCCCAAAATTGCCGAGCACGCCTCGGAGCGGGAGCGGGCCGCCGAGAATGCCGAGCGCGAGCTGACCAAGTACTACCAGTGCCTGTGGGCACAAAAGCACCAGGGCGAAACCTTCCGGGGCACGGTCTCGGGCGTAACCGGGTTTGGGGTGTTCGTGAGCCTGGACAACGGGGTGGAGGGCATGATCCGGCTGGGGGCCCTCGAGGACGACCACTACGAGTACATCGAAGAGCTGCTGGCCTTGGAAGGCCTGCGCACCAAGCGCCGCATTCGCATAGGAGACGAGATGGAAGTAAAGATAGAAGGAGCCAACCCTTCGGCCCGGCAGATTGACCTGGTGCCGACCGAAAAGTTTTACCAGACAGAAACCCAACCCGAACCCGAGCAGCAAAAAAGAAAAAAACGCCGCAGGACTAAGCGTGGGAAAGCCGCCGAATCTCAGACGGCAACCCCCAGCAAACCGGCGCGCAAGGTGGTGGCTACCGAACCCAAAAGCCCGGCCCCCCACGCCCGGGCCCGCTCGAGGCGGGTGGTAGGCCCCCCCGACGAGCGCGGGGGCTTCCAGAAGCCGGTCAAGGTCAGGGCGCAGAAAATCTACTTTGGCTCGTGGGGGGGCGACCAGGAGCAGGCCCCATCCAGCCAGGCAGAGAAGTCCGGTAAGAAAAAGCGCCGCCGCCGCTAGATACCTCACCGGAAGCAGGGCCGGTTCGCCTAACGGGGCTGGGCTACCACCAGCACCCAGTAATCCCCCCGCCTGACCATGCCCATCTCGTGCAGGTGGGGGGCCATCAGGGTCTCGCAGTGGCCCTGGGTGCTCACCAGCCAGGCCGCTACCGCATCGGTCGCCTGTTCGTAGCCCTGGGCCAGGTTCTCGCCAATTTCCAGGAAGTGGTAGCCATTCTGAAGAGTGCGGGTGGCAACCGCGGGGGTGGTGCTCGAGCCCTCGTAATGGCTCAGGGGGCCGCAGCGTAAGGGGTGGCGTTGCAGGCGCGGGCCTGATTAACGGCCTCCAGCGCCCGTTGATAATCGTCCGGGGTGTAGGAAACCCCTGGGCTGGGGGCGCATGGCTCCAGTCTGCCAGGGTTTTAGCTAAAGGCCGGTGAAGAAATCACCGTGGGGCGTTACAAACGGTATGCTATGCCCTGATGCGCCTGATTGGCCTAACCGGAAGCATTGGGAGCGGCAAGAGCACGGTGGCCCAGCTGTTGCGGGCCCTGGGCGTGACAGTTCTGGATGCCGACGAATATGCCCGCGAAGGAGCGTTGGTGCTAAAGTCGGAGATTTGCCAGGCCTTTCCCGAGGCCTGCGCGGGTGGAGAGGTCAACCGCGCTGCGCTGGGGCGGCTGGTTTTTAACGACCCAGCGGCCCGCCGGCGGCTCGAGGCCCTCCTTCACCCCTATGTGCGCCGGCGGATGCAGGAAGAAACCGAAAAGGCCCGGCAGGCCGGGCATCGCCTGGTGGTGCAGGATATCCCCCTGCTCTTCGAGGCCGGGCGCGAAGCGGATTTTGCCGGGGTGCTGGTGGTGGCCGCCCCCACTGCTTTGCGCAAGGCGCGTGTGATGGCCCGCAGCGGCCTCAGCGAGGCCGAGTTCGAGGCCCGCGACCAAAGCCAGCTACCCCAGGAAGAAAAGCTGCGCCGGGCCACCTGGGTGATCTGGAACGACGCCGACCTGGACACCCTACAGAAGCGGGTGGAGGCCTGGTACCGGGAGGTGGCCGGGTGAAGCTCACCCACGACTGGCTGGGGCTGCTCGAGCTGCCCGATAATGCCCGGCGCATCGTATCGCTGGCCCCCAACGTGACCGAGACCCTCTTTGCCCTGGGCCTGGGGGAGCGGGTGGTGGGGCGGAGCGCCTTCTGCTACCGGCCTGCTGCTACCATTTCCCTGCCGGTGGTCTCGAGCTACACCCGGGTGCGCTGGGAGCTACTGGAAAGCCTCCAGCCCGACCTGGTGCTCATCAGCACCGGCGTACAGCGCGAGCTGCTCTTTGAGCTGCACCGGCGGGGGCTGCCCGTCTTTCCCGTGCCCCTGCCCCAAAGCCCCTATGGCATTCTGGAGAACATCGCGCTTCTGGGGGCCTTGCTGGGTGTGAGCGAGGCAGCCACCGCGCTTTGCGCCCGGCTTAACGAGCGCTACCAGGCCCTGCACCAGGCGCTGCCGTCCCGGCGGGTCTACCTCGAGTTCGACCTGGGCGGCCCCATCACGGTAGGCCGGGGCAGCTACGTGGACGAGGCGCTGCGGCACCTGGGTTTGCAAAACATCTTCGCCGAGCATCCCCAGAGCTACTTCCAGCCCGATCTGGCCGAGGTGGTGCGCCGGGGGCCGGAGCTGGTCATCTACGAGCCCAAGCCCCACCGCTCGAGGCCCCTGGAAAAAGCCCAGCGCCTCCTGGCCGAGCGGGGCTGGAAGTACCCGCTGGTGGTCACGGGGGGCGACGAGCTGGCCCACTACGGCCCGCTGTTCTTCGCGTACCTGGAAGCCCTGGCCGGGCAGATACGGGGCTTGGCTTTCTAGCCTTCAACCCTCAGACTAAGGCCGATGAACCTGGAGATCCTGCAAAACCAGCGCCTGCGCCTCACGGTTGCACCCGAGCTGGGGGCCAGCGTGGTGGGCCTCGAGCTCTACCAGGCGGGCTTCTGGCTGCCCATCCTGCGCCCTACCCCACCCGCGGCCCTGGCGCAAAAGCACTCCCCCGATACCTCGAGCTACGTCCTGGCCCCTTACTCCAACCGCATCCGGGACGGGCGCTTTCGCTTTGGCGGGAAAACCTACCAGCTTCGCCCCAACTGGCCCGATGGCCAGCAGACCATCCACGGCGAGGTACACGGGCGGCCCTGGAGCGCACAGCGCCTCGACGGGCACACCCTGCGCTGCGCTTTCGACGCTTCCGGCCTCCAAGACCTGAACTTCCCGTTCCCCTTCAGGGTGGAAGTGGCCTACCGGCTGCAGGGGGATGGCCTGGAAATCTCGACCATGCTGGCGAATGTGGGGACTGAGCCCATGCCGGCGGGTTTCGGGCACCACCCATACTTTATGCGTCGCATAGGCCTCTCGGACGAAGCCCGGCTTTCCTTCGAGGCCCAGGGCGTCTACCTGACCGATGCGAGCCGCCTCCCCAGCCGGCCCGCCCAGGCCATCCCGCCGGAGTTTGATTTCTCGCGTCCAAGGCCGCTGGGGGCTACCCAGCTAGACCATGTTTTTGCTGGCTGGAAAGGGCGGCTGCAACTGGACTGGCCGGGTTCGGGCTGGCAGATGGTGCTCGAGGCCGACCCCATCTTCTCGCACCTGGTGGTCTTCACCGCGCCCGATGGCAGCGTGGCCCTGGAGCCCGTCACCCACGCCACCGATGGTTTCAATCTGATGAGCCAGGGCTGGGACAATACGGGGGTGCGGGTGCTGGAGCCGGGCGAAGAGATTTCGGGCTGCCTGCGCCTGAGCTTACTGCCCGGCGGGTAGCAGGCCGAGCAGCGATTCACAGAAAAAGCGATAAACTACGGTTATGCACGTTTTTCGCCTGCGTGGCAACTTCGAAACCCTCGATATCTACTCAGCGGCGCTGTTTGAGCTGGGCGCGCGGGGTCTGGAGGAAAAACCCGGCGAGGTCTGGGCCTACTTCCCCGAGCGCATCGAGCTGCCGTTTCCGGGGGAGTGGCAGGAGCTCCCCGATACCGACTGGCTCGAGGCCTACAAGCGCGACCTGCAGCCGGTGCGGGCCGGGCCTTTTGTGGTGCTGGCCCCCTGGCATACCTGGGAGGGCCCGGAAAAGCGTATCGTCATCGAACCAGGCATGGCCTTTGGCACCGGCCACCACGAGACCACCCGCATGGCCCTGGCAACCCTGGCCGAGCGGGTTGAACCGGGGATGCGGGTGCTGGATCTGGGCACCGGCTCGGGCATTCTGGCTATCGGGGCCGCGCTGCTGGGGGCCGAGGCGCTGGGCATCGACATCGATCCCGCGGTGATCCCCCAGGCCACCGAGAACGCCCGGCGCAACCAGGTTAAGGTGCAGTTCCAGGTGGGCAGCCTGGACGATATCGCTGGCCCCTTCGATCTGGTAGTGGCCAACCTCTACGCCGAGCTACACGCCTATTTTGCCCAAAAGTACCGCGGGTTGTTCGGGGTTTGCGGAACCCTGATCCTCACCGGCATCCTGGCCGAGCGAGAAGGAATTGTGACGAGCGCCCTCGAGGCCGCTGGCTTTGGGCTGCTGGCCCGCCGGCAGGAAAGCGAGTGGGTCTGTCTGACCTACGCCGCCCGCTGAGTTGTATGCGTCCCCACCGCGCTTTTGTTGAAACTATCCAGCCCCAGCTCGAGCTTACCGGGCGCGAGGCCCACCACCTGCGGGATGTGCTGCGGGCTCGGGAGGGTGACCGGCTCACGGTCTTCGATGGCAAGGGGCTGGAAGGCCGCGCCCGGGTGCTGCAAACCGAACCCGGCTGGGTGCGCCTGGAGGTCGAAGAGACCTGGCCGGCCAGCAAAGAGCCCCCCCAGCCCATCACCCTGTATGTGGCCCTGCTTAAGGGCGACCACCTGGCCGAGGTGGCGCGGGCCGCCACCGAGCTGGGGGTGAGCCAGATCGTGCCCATCCTCACCCGGCACTGCGTGGTGCGGGAGCTGAGCGAGAACAAGCGCCTGCGCCTCTGCCGGGTGGTGCTCGAGGCCGCCAAGCAGTGCGAGCGCAGCATCGTTCCCGAGGTGAAGCCCTTGCTGCCGCTCGGCCAGATTCCCCCGGTCGAGCAGGGTTTCGTGGCCCAGCCCCGGGTCTCGGCCCTGGTGCAGGACTATTACAATCCCGAAAAACCCACGGCCCTCCTCACCGGCCCGGAGGGGGGCCTGAGCGAGTCCGAGGTGGATTTCCTGCTGCAACGGGGTTTCACCCCGGTCACATTGGGGCCGCGTATCCTGCGGGCAGAAACTGCGCCGGTTGTGCTGTTGAGCCTGGTGACGGCGGCTTTTGGGTTATGAACGTCCTGCGTGTGTTGCTGGTGGGCTGGTTGCTGCTGCTGCCGGCCTGCCGCTATACCTTTCTGCCGCTCGACCCCGGCCGGGCCACCCTGCCGGAGCGCTTTAGCGTAAGCGGAAGCCTGGAAACCATCGAGCGGGGCGCGGTAGCCAGACTCACCGTCCGGCGCATGGCCGAGCCCGCTTACCTCGAGCTGCGCTGGTACAAGGGCGATCAGCTCTTTCAGGAGCGCTCCATCTGGGTAGAAAAGCCCGGCACCTACCAGGCCCGGTTCGAGCGCCTCGACGACGGCTATTACCGGCTGGTGGTGCTGGTGCAGAATAGCCCTTTGTTGCAGCTCGAGCTGGGCTCGCCCCTGCTGCCCCCGCCCCCTACACCTTAGAACTTTATCCCACCCCAATCAGCAAAAGCACCAGAGGAATTGTAACGAACGACAGCACCGACGAGGCCACCACCGCCCGGGCCGCTCGAGGGCCGTCGCCGCCAAACTCCCCTGCCATCAAAAAAGCATTGACCGCAATCGGCATGGCGCTCTGGAGCACCAAAACCTGAATATCCAGCCGCTCGAGGCCCAGCGCCCAGCCCGCCACCCCGGCCAGCAAGGGAGCCACCAGAAGCCGCAAGCCGCTGGCCTGCAGCTCAAAACTGCCCCACTCGGGCCTCGAGCGGGCAATCTGGATGCCCAGCGTCAGCAGCATCACGGGAATACAGGCCTGGCCCAGCAGGTGTACTCCCTCATCCAGCCCCAGCGGCAAGGGAATGCCCAGTCCCCGCACCAGCAACCCCCCGGCCAGGGCCCAGAACAGCGGCAGTTTCAGGGTGAAGGCCAGGCTTTGTAGAAAACCACCCCCCCGCAGAAAAGCCGGCCCCAGCCCAAACATCAGCACGCTGCTGGCGATAAAAAAAACAATGGCCCGATCCAGGCCGGGCTGCCCCAGGGCAAAGAAGGTCAGCGAGAGGCCCATGTTGCCCGAGTTGGGGAAGGTCGCTGAGGCAATCAGGGTTTTGGTTGCGCCCTTATCCAAGCGCAACCACCGGCTCAGCGCCAGTGCAACCCCATAGAGCCCTGCCGAAGCTATAAAAAAGGCCGCCGTAATGCCCACCACGCTGGCCCCGGTGAGCTTGGCCCTGAGCATGGCGTCGAAGATCAGCACCGGCACCAGCACGTAAATCGAGAGCTTGGACAGGGTTTGCAGGTCGAAGTCGATGCGCTTGCCCACCAGGTAGCCCATGAGCACGATGAACGCCACAGGGACAACGGTGTTGAGCAGGGCTTCCATACCTGCGCCAGCTTACCCGAATCCAGAAATCCGGGCTATGGCGCCCTCTTCCAAACATACCCTGGAGACACTTTTTCCTGGCAAGCCTCGGCAAGACTACCAATGGGTGAACAAGGGTATGTGCAAAGAGCTGCTGGTAGTGCAGGCGGCGGCCACCTGGTTTCTGGTGGGCCTGATCTGGATGGTGCAGGTGGTGCATTACCCCCTGTTTGCGCGGGTGGGCCCGGCGGAGTTTCCGGCCTATCATGCGGCCCACTCGAGCCTCATTACCTGGGTGGTCGGGCCCTTGATGCTGCTCGAGCTGTGCACGGCCCTGCTTCTGCTCACCCAGTGGCCCACGAGCCTGCCGGGCTGGGTGGCATGGCTGGGCCTGGCGCTGCTGGGGGTGATCTGGCTCACCACCCTGCTGGTATCGGTGCCGCTGCACGCACGGCTGGCCGGGGGTTTCGAGGCCCAGGCCCACGCCGGTACCAACTGGATCCGCACCCTGGCCTGGACGGCTCGAGGGTTGTTGAGCCTATGGGCGCTGTTCAGACTCATGTAGAACATCTCATCTGGTTCACCAGGGATGCCCTTAAGACGCCCAACGCCTCGCAGTCCGTTGCTAGGACAAAAAATCCAGCACAGTACGGCTAATCAGCTCAACACCCAGGGGCAGCGACCGCTCGTCGTCAATCCAGAAGCCCGGGTGGTGATGGGGTCGGTTCTTGCTGGGGTCGGGGTCGCCGGCCCCCAGCCAGAAGTACACCCCGGGGCGGCGGTTAAGAAACTCCGACATATCGTCGCCCCCCATCACAGGGGGCACTTCCAGCACCGAGGCCTCCCCTACCACCTGCTGGGCCACCCGCCGGAAACGTTCGACCATCTGGGGGTCGTTGACCACCGCCGGCGATCCGGGTAGCCAGGTTACAGCGGCCCGCCCACCCATGGCCGCGGCAATTCCTTCCGAAAGCTCGCCAATGCGCCGCATGAGCTTTTCCCGCAGGCCTGCATCAAAGGTGCGCAGGGTGCCTTTGAGCGTAGCCGTCTCGGGGATGATGTTGTGGGCGCCCTCCCCTGCCGTAACCGTGGCAATGGTGATCACAGCGGTCTGGATGGGGTCGGTCTCGCGGCTGACCAGGCTTTGCAGCGCCACCGTGAGCTGGGCCGCCATCAAAACCGTATCCACGCCCTCGTGCGGCATGGCTGCATGCGCCCCTTTGCCCTGTAGCTCAATGGTAAAAGCATCGGCGGCGGCCATGGAGGGGCCCGGTCGCACCCCTACCTTACCCGCTGGCATCAGGCTATACAGGTGAAGCCCCACCACCGAGTCCACCCCATCCAGCACCCCGGCCTCCACCATGGGCTTCGCGCCCGATACAATCTCTTCGGCGGGCTGGAAGGCAAAGCGCACCTCACCGGCCAGCTGATCTTTGAAGCGGGCCAGCACCGCCGCCACGTGAGCTGCAATGGCCGCGTGGCCGTCGTGGCCACAGGCGTGCATGACACCGGGGGTCTGGGAGCTGTAGGGCACCCCGGAGTTTTCCTGTATCGGGAGTGCATCGATATCAGCTCGCACCAGTACGGTTTTTCCTGGCTTCGATCCCTTGAGGTGTGCCACTACACCAGTCTGGGCCACACCTCGAGTCACCTCGAGGCCCAACCCCTCTAAAAACTCAGCCAGCTTGGCGCTTGTACGCACTTCCTGAAAGCCGAGCTCGGGATGGCGATGAAAGTCACGGCGCATCTCAATCAGGCTCGGGGTGATCTCGGCGATGGCTTCCTGGAGTTTCATATGCTCTAGTCAAACACCGCAAGTCCAGGCCGTCAACTGTGCATGGATTGACGTTGATCTTCGTTACCGTTACCACTATGCTCTAAGGTCTTAAAAGCTAAACTCTTCGTGACTCAGGGTCCAACCGAAGCTTGTGTGAACGTCATTCGCACAGGATACTTGGGTGGTAGTCGGTAGGCCCAAAACACGTTTAGAACGCATATTGGGTCTGTATCTTGAACTCGGTATAGGTTTTGCTAGACTTGGTACAAATCAAGGTCTTAGGAGCGTAACCATGATTAAACCCTGGCTAAAACACTACGACAAAGGCGTCCCCGCCGACCTCGAGGTGCCCGAGGTGCCACTATGGAGGCTGCTGGCCGATAGCGCTCAAAAATACCCCGATAACGTTGCGCTGGAGTTCATGGGTAAGGTCCTGGGCTACCGACAGCTATGGGAGTCGGTGTTGAAATTCGCTGGCGCGCTCAGGGCCCAGGGCGTAGGGCCGGGAGACCGCGTAGCGATAATGCTGCCCAACAGCCCCCAGTTTGTGATTGCATTTTATGGCACGCTGGTCGCTGGAGGTATTTGCGTTAACATCAATCCCTTGTACACACCCCGTGAGCTGCGCCATCAGCTTGCCGATGCTGGCGCAGAAACCTTGATCATTCTAGACATGCTCTGGCCTCGCTATGCCGAAATCGAGGAGGACGTGCCGGTAAAGCGGGTCTTTACCACCGGCATCCAGGACTACCTGCCCTTCCCCAAAAACCTACTCTTCCCCCTCAAAGCCCGGCGGGAAAAACGCTGGGTTAATCTTCCCCAGCACCCCAAACGGCTAGACTTCAGCAAAGCCTTGCGGAATGCCACGCCGCTAGCCGAGCCCTATCCTGCCAAGCCCGACGAGGTAGCCCTGCTCCAGTACACCGGGGGTACGACGGGCCTCTCCAAGGGGGCCATGCTCACCCACCGCAACCTGGTCGCCAACGCCTACCAGAGCCTGGCCTGGGGGGGTGATGAGGTAAAGGAACTCGAGGGCAAGGGGGTTATGCTGGGCGCCATACCCTTTTTCCACGTTTACGGCATGACCGTGGCTATGAACTACGGACTGGCCGCTGGGTACAAAATCGTGCTGCTGCCCCGCCCCGAAGTCAAGCCGAGCATCGAGGCCATCGAGAAGCACGGGGTTACCCATTTCCCTGGCGTCCCCACACTCTACATCGGCTTCATCAACTTTCCCGGCATCGAGAAACGCAAGGTGGGCACAGTCAAGGTCTGCATCTCTGGTTCAGCGGCGCTTCCGGTGGAGGTGGCTAAAAAGTTTGAGGCCCTCACCGGCGGCAAGCTGGTAGAAGGCTATGGCCTCACCGAAGCAGCCCCCTGCACCCACTGCAACCCCCTGTCCGGGCAGCGGAAAATGGGCAGCATCGGCATTCCCATGCCGGGCATTGATGCCAAGATTTTAGACGAGAACCTACACGAACTACCCCCGGGCGAGGTGGGTGAGCTGGCCGTTCGGGGGCCCAACATCATGCTGGGCTACTGGCAGCGCCCTGAGGAAACCAATAAGACCATCAAGATTGACTGGCTCCTCACCGGCGACATGGCCCGCATGGACGAGGACGGCTATTTCTACATCGTTGATCGCAAGAAGGACATGATCATTGCTGGGGGTTACAACATCTACCCACGCGAGGTAGAGGAGGTACTTTTTGCTCATCCTGGCGTGGCCGAGGCGGCTGTGGTGGGACTGCCCGATGAGTATCGCGGTGAGACCGTGGCGGCCTTTATTGTGCCCAAACCCGGCGTCAACCTAACCCAGGAAGAGCTAGATAGATACTGCCGGGAGAACCTGGCCGCCTACAAAGTGCCACGTATTTACGAATTCCGCACTGAGTTGCCCAAATCTGCCGTAGGCAAGGTATTGCGGCGCGAGTTGCGTGAAGCCGCCCTTAAGCAGCGGGCCGTAAGGAGCTAGACGTAGACCCTCGAGCGCCGAATGGCCTCGGCAAATATCTGAGCTGCCTGATCGATCTCGGATGGGGTGGTGAAGCGTCCTAGGCTAAAGCGCACCGAGGCTTTGGCCTCTTCCTTGTCACGTCCAATAGCCAGCAGCACGTGGGAGGGCTCGAGGCTCCCGCTGCTACAGGCCGAGCCCGAGGAAGCCGCCACGCCCATCAGATCGAGGTTGAGCAAAAGCCCTTCTCCATCGGCACCCTTTACCGTCACGTTGAGGTGCTTGGGGCTGCGCAAGGTGGGGTGGCCGTTGAGTTCGACGCCCGGCAGGGCCAAGACCTGGGCCTCGAGCCGCCCCCGCAAAGCCAAAAGCCTCTGGGATTCTTCCTCAACGAGCGCAACCGCCTTTTCGGCAGCCAGGCCCATCCCGTACACCGCGGGCAGGTTTTCGGTGCCACCCCGGTGCCCCTGCTCCTGCTTGCCTGGCACGATGGGAAACAGTTCTATGCCCTTGCGCACATACAGGGCTCCCACCCCCTTGGGCCCGTAGAACTTGTGGGCCGCCAGAGATATAAGGTCGGCCTCCAGCGTCTCTACACGGCAGGGCACAGTTCCCAGGGCTTGTACAGCGTCGGTGTGTAAGAGTACGCCTTGAGCACGGCAGATCTCGGCAATTTCACGAACCGGGTACAGGGTGCCCAGCTCGTTATTGACGGCCATCACCGAGACCAGAACGGTATCGGCGCGGATGGCCTCGGCCACCTGTTCGGGGTAAATAAGACCATAGCGGTCGGGCTCGAGCAGGGTAACCTCAAAGCCCAGGCGCTCGAGGTTCTTTAGGGCCAGCAAAACCGCCGAGTGCTCCACCTGTGTACTTACCAGGTGTCCCCGCCCCCGGGCCAGAGCCACGCCATACAGCGCCAGGGCATCGGATTCGGAGCCTCCGCTGGTTAGTACGAGTTCCCGCGGTTTGCAGCCCAATGCCCGGGCCAGGCGCTCACGCGACGCCTCAAGCAGGCTCCGGGCCTGGCGACCGTAGCTATGGACAGAGCTGGGGTTGCCATAGACCTCCAGCATCTCCTGCATGGCCGCCCTGATCTCGGGGTCGAGGGGCGTGGTTGCGGCGTAGTCAAGGTAAATCATGGCGATCCACCCTGTGCAAGGGGCACGGCGGGCTCGAGCTGTACCAGCTTGCGGGATTCGATGAGCCGTCGTTCTTCGATAAGGTCTTTTAGGGTGGTGTTTCGCAGAACCTCTCGCATGGCCTCGTCCACTCGCTTCCAGAGGTTCTCGGTAGAGCAGTGGCCGGTCTGCCAGCACGACTCAGGATCATCCAGGCAAACCACCGGGGCCAGGCTCCCCTCCAATGCCTCCACCACCTCCAGGGCATTAATTTTCTCACTCGGGCGGCCCAGCTTATAGCCACCGCGCGCCCCTCGAACACTGCGGATAAACCCCGCCCGGCGAAGCTGGGCGGCAATCTGCTCGAGGTAGTGCTGGCTAATACCCTGTGCTTCAGCCACATCCTTTAGCGGCACAGCCTGCGCTTGACGCAAGCCAATCTCCACCAAGGCCCGCAGGCCATACTGCGCCTTCGTCGAAACCCACATAGGGGTAGTATAAATACCTAAAACCCGTGTGAAAAAGGGGGGATTTCACTTTCAGCGGCGTTTTAGCAAGGCCAGGCCAAACAGCAGAGCCTGCACCAAGACAATGGCACTGCCTGCAGGTACGTCGAACAGGTAGGCCGCCACCAATCCCGGAAGTACGGTGAGCGTGCCGATTAGGATAGAAAGCACGGTCATAGCAGCAAAAGTCTGGCTAAGCAATCGGGCCGTCGCCGCCGGAATCACGACCAGCGCAGCGATCAAGACAATCCCCACCACTTTCACCGAGACCACCACCACCAGGGCAATTAGAGCCGAAAGCAGGTAGTCGTGCCAGAGTACCGGCAGCCGATCGGCCAGGGCCAGTTCGCGGTCGAAGGTGGCATGAGCCCAGTAGCGCCACAGCGGGGCCAGGAACAGCATCAACAGGGCCAGCAGCCCCATGACCTGTAGGTCGGTGGGTGTCACGGTCAGGATGGAGCCAAACAAGTAAGCTACCGCATCCGGCGCAAAGCCCTGGCGCAGGGACATAAAAAGCACCCCCAGCGCCACCGAGACCGCAAAAAATATTCCGATTGCGGTGTCGTCGCCCAGGCTGCTTTGCTCCCGAACCCAGGTGATAAGCAGGGCAATGGCCACCGCAAATGGAATCGCTACCCAAAGAGGTTCGCGGTGTAGCAGCAGGCCCAGGGCCACACCTGCAAAGGCTGCGTGGGCCAGCCCATCCCCCAGAAAGGAGAGCCGGCGCTGCACCACCAAGACCCCCAGGTAACCAGCCAACCCGCCCACCAGCAGACCAGCCAGCAGGGCCCGTTGCATAAAGGGAAGTTGAAATGCCTCGAGCATCGCAAAAGACCCCCAATCAGAAAAGACCGCTGGCGTATCGGCACACTCTAGCGCCCCCCCAAGACCATCTGATGGGCGTGGCCTACGTGCCCAAAGGCCTGGCTCAGGCACTCGTGGCAGAGCACTTTTTCGGGCGGGCCGTAGCCCACCACCCGCCGGTTGAGCACCAGCACCGCCGAGGCGTGGTGCTGGGCGGCCTCCCAGTCGTGGGTGATCATCAGGATGGTGGCACCGTGCTCGGCCTGGTAGGCCTCGAGGTGGCGGTAAAGGTCGGCCTCCCCCACCACATCCACACCGGTAGCGGGCTCATCCAGCAGCAGCAGCCGGGGCTGGCGGATCAGGCTCCGGGCCAGGTAGACCCGCTGTAGCTCGCCCCCCGAGAGCCCGCCCAGCCGGCGGTTGACTAGATGCAGGGCTCCCACTTTTTCCAGCACCTCGCTGGCCTGCCTACGTTCCTCGCGGCCAATCCGAAAGGGCCAGTGCCGCCGCAGACCCGAGACCACCACCTCGATCGCCAGGGCCGGAAAGCTGCGGTCGAAACCCTTGACCTGCGGCACATAGCCCACCCAGCCCGGCGGCACCTCGCGGGGGGGATGACCAAAAACCCGAACGCGGCCCGTGACCCGGGTGGGGCCGTCGCGCATGGAGCCCCGCTCGAGGCCCAGCAGGGCCTTGAGCAGGGTGCTCTTGCCGGCCCCGTTGGGGCCCACGATGGCCACGAAGGCCCCTTCGGGCACCTCGAGGCTCACCTCTTGCAGCGCCTGGAACTCGCCGAAGCGCACCGAATACTGCTCAATCTCCACCGCCAGCGCGGCCATATTTACTGATAATATGCTATCAATAGGTCTTTGGATAGGGGCGGCTATTCCAGCGGCACTTCGATTACGTTCCCCAGGCTCGAGAGCGGCTTGTCGAACTGGCGCCGGTCACCCACCACCACAATCACAAACTGCTCCGGGCGCACATACTGCTGCATCACCCGCTGCAAATCGGCCGGGGTGGCGGCCTGAATCTGGCGCACGTACTGCTCGTAGTAGTCGTCTGGCAGGCCCAGCAGTTGCGTGCGGGCGATGCGCTCGGCCACCGCCTGTTTGGAGGTAAAGCGGAAGACCTCGGCATTGAGGATGTTGTTGCGGAAGAGCTCGAGCTCCTCCTGGCTCACCGGGCGCTCGCGCAGGTCGCGGAACTGGGCCAGCATCAGCTCGATGACCTCGGCGGTCTTTTCGACGCGGGAAATAGAGGCCCCGTAGAAAAAGCCCGGCCAGCCGAAGCCCTGGGTCTGGGCCCCGCCGGTGGCATAGGCCAGGCCGCGCTTGGTGCGGACTTCCAGGAAGAGCCGGCTATTGAAGCCATCCCCCAGCACCCGGCTGGCCAGATCCAGCTCGCTGTAGCCGGGGGCAAAGGCCGTTACGGTGGGGTTGCCCATGTAGATGACGCTCTGATTGGTCTCCTTCTGCACAAAGTAGATGCTGGGCTTGGGGCTGGGCGGCGCAAAGGTGGGCAGGCTGACCTCACCCCGCGCCCAGCCCTGCAGGGTGCGCTCGAGCCTGGCTACCATCTCCTGGGTGTTGAAGTCGCCGCTAACGGCCAGCACCGCCCCGTTGGGCTTGAAGTAGCGCTGGTGGAAGGCCAGCAGGTCGTCGCGGGTGATGGACTGGATCGAGGCCGCGCTGCTGATGCGCCCCGCGGGGTGGCCCTCGTTGATGCGGCGCAAAAACTCGCGCACGGCGATCTGGGTGGGCTGGTCGTTGCGGCGGCGGATGGCCTCCAAAGCCCGGCCCTTCTCGAGGTCAACCCGATCCTGGGCGAAGCGCGGGCGCAGCAGAACATCAGCCCAGATCTGCAAGACCTGGTCGAGGTTCTCGGTCAGGGTATTGAAAGCCACCGAGGTAAAGAGGTTGTCGGTGCTCACGCTCACCGAAGCGGCCAGGGTCTCCAGGGTTTCGTCCACCTGGTCGGGGGTGCGCTCACCGGCCCCGCCGGTGCGCATCACCGCGGAGAAAATCCCGCTCAGGCCCACTTTGTCGTCGGGTTCGTAAATCGAGCCGGCTCGCAGGTAGATGCGCCCGTTTACAAAGGGCAGGCTGCGGTCTTCAATCAGCAGAACCGTCAGGCCGTTGGAAAGCTGGACGCGGGTGGGCTGGATGGCGGTCGGCTGCAACCGCTGGAACTGCATTTTGAAGGGGTCGGGCCAGTCGGCCGGTACGCCCTGGGCCAGGCCCAGCGTCAGAAGCGCCAGCAACAAACTCCATATCGCTTTCATCGGCTACCTCCCCGGCTAATGAGGGTGGCCACGGTGCGGTTTTGTGGGGTGAAGTATTTGCGGGCGGCCTGCTGGATTTCCTCGGCGGTGATGGTGTTGTAGATGGCCTCCTCCTCGAAGATGCGCTGGTAGCCGCCAAAGAACAGCTCGTAGAAGGCCAGGGCCTGGGCCAGCCCCGGCCCACCTTGCAGCACCCGCAGGTAGGCCGCACGGGTCTGGTTGCGCACTTTTTGCAGCTCCTGGGGGCTCACCGGCTCGTTCTTGAGGCGCTCGAGCTCCTCGTAAATCAGGCGCTCCAGATCCTGGGTGGTGCGGGGGGCGCGGGGCTGGGCCGAGATGGTAAACAGGTTGGGGTAGCGGAAACCTGGCGAGGCCGAGCTCGAGCTCACGTTCAGGGCCGCCTGCTCCTGGATGACCAGGCGGCGGAAGAGCCGGCTGGTGCGGCCTTCGGTGAGGATGGAGTCGATCACGTCCATCACGTAGGCCTCGCGGTTGGGGTAGGTGGGCTTGTGGAAGCCAATCAGCAGGCTGGGCTGGGCGTTGTACTCGATGCTGGTGCGGCGCTCGGCGGTCTGGGGCGGCTCGGCGGGGATGTTCAGGTTGGGCCGCTCGGGGCCTCTGGGCACGGCCCCCATGTAGCGGCGCACCAACTGGATGTCGCGCTCCGGCTCCACATCCCCTACCAGCACCAGCACCGCCCGGTTGGGGTGGTAGTGGGTCTTCCAGAACTCCATGGCCTTGTCCACCCGGTAGCCCTGAATCTCCTCGCGGCTGCCAATCAGGGGGCGGCCATAGGGGTGCACCTGGAAGGCCGCGCGCAGGAAGGCCTCGCTCAAGGCCCCGTTGGGGTCGTTCTCGCTGCGCTGGCGGCGCTCCTCCAGCACCACGTCGGCCTCCTCGTAGAAGCTGCGGAAGACCGCGTTGAGCAGCACATCGGCATAGACCCGCAGGTAGAGCTCGAGGCGGTTGGAAGGCAGCGAGACCCGGTAGTCGGTGCGGTCGTAGCCGGTGGAGGCGTTCAGGCCCTGCTCGCCGTTGTTGGTGAAGAGCTGGTCAATGGCGTTGGGCAGGGCCAGTTTTTTGGCCTCCTCGCGGGCCTGGTTGAACGCGGCGGTCAGGCGCTCTATCTCCCCCTGCGAAGCCCGGCTGGCAATGGCCCGATCCAGCTCGGCGCGGGCTTTGTCGATGGCCTCGAGGGCCGCTTTTTCCCTGGGCCAGTCCAGGCTCCCAATGCTGGGCGTACCCTTGAAGGCCATGTGCTCGACCATGTGGGCGATCCCCCCCAGGCCGGGTGCCTCATCCACCCCGCCCACGTCGAACATCAGGTTGAAGTGGATCACCGGGGCGGTCTTGTCGGGCACCATCAGCACGCGCAGGCCGTTCTCGAGGGTGTATTTTCGGATCTGCTCGCGAAGCTGCTGGGCCAAAGCCCCTGGCAGCAGCAGCACCAGCAAGAGCAACCAGACCAATTTTTTCACCATGACCTCCTGTACGGTATCGAGTTTTTACCATTACGCCGCAAATTCCGCGTCCAGACTGAAGGAAGGTCTACAGTTGTTACCAGGTTCGGGCGGCTCGTTACGGAACAGTCGACAGCAGTCCAAGCCGATGTCGTCCGTGGGGTGGAGGGCGATACCACCCCCGAAGAAAGCTTCACCGCCAATCACGTTTGCCCACTCTAAAACCCATTGGCGCCTTCCTCGAGGCCCCCTCTACCGCCCTGCCGGGCGCGGCAAGACCTGGATGATGCTCTGCATGATAAAAGGCGGAACCCGCTTGCCGGGCAGGGGCCGCCCCATGAGCACCAGAAAGTAGGGGCCGGGTTTGGGAAAGGTCACCACTCCCTCTACGCGCCCGGTGCGCGGGTTGGGCTGCAAACGCACCTGGGCATCGGGCTGGGCGGTAGCGCTCACCCGACCCTGGTAAAAGAGCAGCGTACAGAAGCAGTCCTGCGGGTTGATGGGCAGGCCGCCCACCTGGATGTGCTCGATCCAGGCCACCGTAGCCTTACCGGCAACGGGTGGAGCATCGTTGGGTTCAAAGTCTACCTGACCCTGCACATAACCCCCGCTGCCCTCAAAAGGATGCCCCCAGGCCCATCCCAGGCCCAGCAGCAGAACAAGCCATCCAATCCGGGCGTACCTCATGGCCCACCCCCTTTGTTGCCAGGGGGCAGCAGGGCCGGGTTGGTGGTAAAGCTCGTGTCGGTAAGCGCCTCCAGGAAGGCCACCAGGTCGTCCACTTCCTGGTCGGTGAGGCCCAGGGGCCGGATAAGGGCGTCGGCATTGAGGTTGGGTTCACCACCGCGGTTGTAGTGCTGGACAACCTCCCGCAGGGTTCGGATGGAGCCGTCGTGCATATAGGGGGCGGTAAGCGCAACGTTGCGCAGGGTGGGGGTTTTGAACTTGCCCACGTCCTCGTCCTTGCCGGTGGCGCGGGCCAGCCCGATATCCTTGTAGACCGTGTAAAGGGCGGTGTTGCGGGGCTCGTCGTCGGTGAAGTCGGGGCCCACGTGGCAGTGGAAGCAGTCCCCCTTTTCGCTAAAGAAGAGTTCCATCCCGCGCAGGGCCGCCGGGCTCAGGGCCTGGTCGTCGCCGGCCTGGTAGCGGTCGAAGGGGCTATTGTAGGAAACCAGGGTGCGCTCGAAAGCTGCAATGGCATAGGTGACGGCCCTCAGGCTGGGGGGCTCGCCAAAGACCTCCTGAAAAGCCTGGGCGTACTCGGGGATGGCCTGGAGCCGCTGGGCGAGTTCCTCGGGCTCGAGGCCCATCTCGTCGTGGGCGGTGAGGGGGCCTACCGCCTGGAGCTCGAGCCGGGGGGAACGCCCTTCCCAGAACAGGTGGCGGCGGAAGCCCACGTTGGTCAGGGTGGGGGCGTTGCGGCTGCCTTTGCGGCCAAAGATGCCGGTGCTGACCGCCTTACCCCCATCGCTAAAGGCGGACTCGGGCCTGTGGCAGCTCGCACAGGCAATGGTGTTGTCCTTGGAAAGCCGGATATCGTAGAACAGCTTACGCCCGAGAGCCACCTTGGCCGGGGTCTGCGGGTTGTCCTCGGGGATGGGCACGCTCCGCTCGGCAAAAAGAATGCGGGGGCTGGAGGGGTGCAGGGATGGCGGCTCAACCACGGAGGGCGGGGGGACGGAGCGGGGCCAGAAGTACCAGCCCAGCAGGCCCGCCCCCAGCAGGAGCCCCATCCAGATCATTGGCCGCCATCGCATACGCATCTACTGGGCCAGCGAAAAGGCTGTCTGCATGTTGAAGTACACCACCGACATCAGCAGGCTGGTCTCGGGGCTCAGGCCGTGCAGTTGGCGCAGGGACTGCTTGCGCCAGTCCACAAAAACCCCGCCCGGCCCCGGCTCAAAAGCCCGGGCCACATCCAGGTTGAGCGCGATAACCCCCCCACCGGGCGAGATGTTGATCTGCACCCGCCGGGTCTGGAGGTCGTGCAGGCGCACCGGGATACGAAAGGTATCGGTGCCCATGTGGATCACCCATTTCTGGTTGCCTTCGGGGAGTGCAGCGATGCCCTCGAGCCTGTAGAAGATGTAGCCGGGGTTCCAGGCCCAGTACATGCCGGAGTTCACCCCCAGGGGTAGCTGCTGGGTGCCCGCGTCGAGGTGGTTGAGCTCGCGCGGCACGCCCACATTGAAGCGCAGGCCCCGGTACTGCCCTGCCGGCACGTCCAGTTTCATGACGCTCACCCCCTGGGTGGGGCCATCCCGTTTGAACTCGGCCAGGGCCAGGCCATCTACGCGCACCTCGCGGCCATCCGGGCGCACCAGGGCCACCTCGGAGATGTAAAACTTGAGCAGGTCTATCTGGTAGCGCTGGCCCTGGGGGGTCTGGTAGGTCTGCCCCCACTGCAAAGGTTGATTGCCCACCCGCAGGTTCACTTTCAGTTCGACAGGTGCAGCGAGCACATAGGCGCTAATGCTCAACAAAAACACCAGCCAGCTTTTTCTCATAACTACTCCTTCTTTGAGGTTAGCAGAACCCCTGCAACTTTCGTGTGAACCGACACTCAAGGAGCCACGTTTAGGGTGTACTCGAGGGTCTTTTCAGGCAGCTCGAGGCGCACTACCCATTCACCGGGCGTCTCGGCGATGAGGGCCAGGTGATACTGCGACCTGTAAAAAGGCCCCCGTGCCTCCTGCAAAGTTTGCCTCCCCTGCTGGGCCTGAAGCCGCAGGCTGGGGCCACTCTCCAGGAGGTTGCCTTCTGCATCGCGCAGATCCAGGTAGAGGTGAATCAGGCCGCCCTGGCTAAACAACTGGCCGACGTAGCGCCGGCTCCCCTGGACCTCGGCGATGTTGATGAGGCGGGGCGCGGCCTGGCTGGCAGGGGGGGGTGGTTCGGTGGTAGCCAGAAAACCACTCGTCAGAAGCACCCCCAGCAGCAGGGCGGCCTCGAGGCTCACCGTCTGCAAGCCCTTGGCCCGCTTCTCCTTAAGCCGGGGTAGAAGCCACAGCCGGTTCACCGCCGCCAGCCCCACCACCAGCCCCACCAGCCCCAGCTTGAGGAGCAGGCGCTGGCCATAGGCGGTGCTCCACAGGTTGGCTACCTCGCCCAGGCGAACCCAGGACAGGTACAGGCCCATCAGCGACAGGAGCACCACCGCGCCCAGACCCAGGGCCGAAAGGCGCTGGACGGCCCGCAAAATGGCATCGTAGCGGCTGCCCGGCCAGGCCACAGCCAGCGCCAGCAGGCTCCCACCCCAGACCGCCCCAGATGCCAGGTGCAAAATCCCGACAAACATCTGCACAAGCCCGCCCCCGGCGGCATGCGAGGTGAGGGTGAGGGTAAAAAGAAGCCCCAGCGCCAGTGGGGGATAGAGCCAGCGATCCAGACGAAACCAGCCCATGGACAAAAACAGCAAACCTACCAGCAGCCCCAGCCGCAACAACAACCAGTTGCCTTGGGAGGTCTCGAGCAGGTAGCTGAGCAGCAGCGAGGTATCGCCCAGCATCCAGGTGAGGTGATACACCCCATAGAGGGTGGCTCCCAGGGCCAGCAAAAAGCCGCCCGAAACCAGGTACCACAGCCGCCAGCGCTGGGCCCTGGCCACCTCGAGCCCAATGTAGCGAGCAAAGACCCCACCCCCCAAGAGCATGAACACCCCCACATACAGAAGGGCTCGCAGGACAGACTGGGTGCTGTCGTGTTCGTGGGGCATGGTTGCTACCGGGTACAGGTTTGCCAGACTAAACGCCGCAGATGGGTATAACCCCTCAAATCAGGCCGCAGATAGCTTACGCCACCCAGCGCCTTCATGGCTTGTACACAAATACAAAGAAGTCGGTCTCGGGGTGGCCGTCCACCCCCAGGTTTTTCCACATCACCACATAGACCCCCGGCTGCAGGCCAGGCTTGAGCGCCAGGGTTACGGTCTTGCTGGTGCGGGCGGTGGTGGCGACCCCAGTATCTGCCCGCCGGGCAGCATCGTTTTTGAGCGGCAAAACCTGACGCACCAGGGGCCCCGCCAGCCGGCGCAGGCGGGCTGGGCTGCCCCAGGCTTCCGGGGGGGCCTCGAGGGGATACACCTTGAAGGTCGAAAGGCGTGTCTCCACCGCTATGCTAAAGTTGATCACCACGGTTTTGGGCATGGTTTTGACGGTAGCGTTGGCCGCCGGAGTGGAGCTTTTGTACTCGGCATGGGCCAGCACCATACCCGACAGCAACAAGAAAAGGAGAAAAATTCTATTCACATTCGCTCCTTAGAGGAACTCCGCGCCAGTGGCAAGCAAGCGCCTAGTCGGCACAGCTCAAAGGTTGAGGTCTGGATTGCGCCCTAGCCTACTGGGGGCCCTCGAGCCCCAAAAGCCTTAAAGAACTCGCCCCTGGCCTGCTGCTCGGTAAACCAGAGCAGCCCTACAAAAGAGGTCGCCCACGCCCCTTCCAGATGGGGCGCCAGGTCGGGAAGCGGCATCTGCAAAAAGCACAGCGGACAGTGTGCCTGGTGGTCGGAATGGTCGGGCCCGTGCGGGTGCGCTGCCCCGTGCGCCTGCATCTGCACGGGTTCGGGGTGAATCATCACCACGCCACGCAGCCCAAACAGCAGCGCAACCAGCAATGCCGCCAGCCCCAAGCCCACGGCAATGGATTGGTTCACCCAGCGGTCACGCGCACCCATCTTAAGGGCCTACTTTACGGCAAGGCCGGGCTCGAGGTAGCCCGCTTTGCACACAGGCCAGGTTCAAATAGGCCGAATCAGCCCCTCGCGCACCAGTTCGTTCAGCATCTCGGGCCGGGCGTCCCCCACACGCCCCTCTGCAATGGCCTTGAGCGCCGAAAGGGCTTCGGGCTCACCCCGCTTGAGTTGCAAATGTAAATCGCTAAAAGGATTTAGGGCATCCTGTCCGCGCAGGGTTATCTGGTACCGGCCTATTGGGGCAATGGGGGCGAGGTGGGCAAGGTAATGGCGCGAGAGTTCCACGTAGCGCTCAGCGTTCTGGGTAGGCTCCACCGGGCCACGCACTTTGGCCGGGATACCAATGGCCAGCATACCCGCCGGAATTTCCATACCTGGCGGCACCACTGCCCCCGCCCCCACCATGGCCCCCTTCCCTATCCGGGCTTGGTTGAGCACCACTGCACCAATCCCAATCAGGGCCCCATCCTCCACCACAGCCCCATGCACCACCGCCCGGTGGCCCACCGTCACGTTCTGACCCAGAATGCAGGGGTCGCCGGGGTCGGCGTGCAGAATTGCGCCGTCCTGCACGTTGCTGCCCGCACCTATCACCACCTTTTCGGTATCCGAACGCACCACCGCACCGAACCAGACCGAGGCGTTCTCGCCGATTTCGGCCTGTCCCACAATCAGCGCACTCGGGGCAATAAAAGCAGTCGGGTGAATCTGAGGTATGCGTTCGTCCAGTCGGTAGACGGCCATACTTACTCCTTTGCTGGGTCTAGGTTCAAATGCGCCAGGGCTTCATCCAGGAGCCGCACATCCTCGGGAAAAGCCAGCAGTGCTTTTGCCTCAGCTGGGTCGAAGAAACCGGCCCCATTCAGGCCTTTCTCAAGCCGAATCTTACCCTGCCCCTTCATCAAAAACCAATGGATCTCCCTGTCTACGCCTTTGTTGTTGCGGTAACAGGTGGTGGTGAGTTTCTGCTTGATAGCGCCCCTAATACCCGTTTCTTCCTCCACTTCACGCAAAGCAGCCCGTTCCAGGCTTTCTCCATGGTTCAGATGACCTTTGGGAAAACACCAGTAGCCTTGACGATCCCGGATTAGCAAAACCTGTCCCTGGGGGTTGAACAGAACCCCCCCTGCCCCCTGCACTACATGGCTCATGCGAACTTCTCCTGCAAGTACTTCAGGGCCACCTCATCCAGAAGCGGCCCTCCCCGGTAGCGCTCCTCGAGGTTCTCCATTCCGATGAGCGTTTCAAAAGCCTTTTCGGTAGCCTCGTCCCAGACCCCGCTGGCTTCGCCTGCATAAAGCCCCTGCCGGCGGAGCAGGGCTTGAATCCAGGCAATCTCGTCGGACTGTAAAGGTCGGCCCGGTTCGCCCGCGCCGAAAAGCAACCGGTGGATACCCAGCAGCCGCCGCAGCTCTGCTACCGGGTCGGCATGGTCGTCTACCCGCAGGTCAATCCAGCGTTCCATACCGCCATAACCCTTTCCTGCACCCACTACCAGGAGCGCAGCCGACTGCCGGCCCCGGCGGTCGCCCCCGGCCCGGTCAGCCTGAAACAAAGCCTCCAGCAGACGTTCGGGGAAGGCCAGATCCACCCGCGTCAGAAAGGTTTGTTCCAAAGCCTCGAGCACCTCCGGCCCCGTCAGCAGGTTACCCTGAGCTGCATAATTCGGCCCCCAACAGCTTCCAGCCCAGGCATGGCACTCCTGCCCGGTGTAGCTGAGGCTCTCGCCTGAAGCCAGCACAAAGCCAAACTGACGCTTGGCAAGGTCGGGGTCGTTACGGGCAAACACTGCCAGAATATCTTCGGGGCCTGCACCGGCCTCCATCAAAGCCAGACCTGTAGGGCCAAAGCTGGGGTTTGCATACGACTGGGTAGCCAAAGCGCCCACCCCGGCCTTGGCCCAGGGCACCACAAACCCTACTGCCAAAAACTTGCTGGCTACGGCAATGCCCAGGTCGCCAGTATCGGGGTCGCGGGCCACCAGCGAAAAGGTATGAACGGGCAGGGTCGCTTTCATAAGCCCTATCCTACGTTGTCAACAAGCAACGCAACACCCTGAAATAGCGGGTGGTTAAAAGATGGCCTGAATTACCGCAATGCCCATGAGCAGGTGGATTAAAAACTTACCTGCCATGCCGCCCAGTAATCCCACAACAGCCCCCCATGCCCCCCGCAAGGCCCCTTGCATCGAGCGGCCCGCGATCAATTCCCCCACATAGGCCCCCACAAGCGGCATCAAAAACAAACCCAGCGGGGGCAGAACAAATATGCCCAGAAGGCCCCCAATAAAAGCACCCCAGATGCCCTGGCGGCTACCACCGTAACGCCGGGCTCCTATGGCTCCCGCTATGTTGTCCACCAACGAGGAAAGCACAGTCAGTATGCCTAGAATAATCCAGATCGCCAGGGTGATTTCCCTAAACCCTACCAGCAGTTCATGCAGCAGGGCCATCCCAACAATAACAAACCCAGCTGGCACCACCGGAATAAAGGTCGCCAGCAATGCCACTACCCACACCACCACAAACAGCCAATCTGCAAAAGTATTCACAGCCCCTCACATCCTAACTCACAGCACCTCTTGGTTTCATCCGGTGAAGGAATCGAGTGTCTGTCAAAGCCTATTCTCTGCGGTGTACTGGTTGTTTTCGGTATCAGCTATCAGGATAGCTTCTTAGATAGTGCATAGGTTAGCCAACCCTTTTCAAACCAGCTCTGGCCATTACACTCTTGAGGTATATGGCCGCTCGACTTCGCCGCTACTTTCTTACCGGCTTGTTATCCACACTACCCATCACGGTAACGATGTACTTCTTGTGGTGGGTATACAGCTGGTCGAACAATTTCATTGGGGGCATCCTGAGAACCATCGACGCCGAACCTTCCCGTTGGCTTTTGCCTTTTCTGCCCATTCTGGGCATCCTCGCCACACTTGGCCTTGTAACCCTAGTAGGTGCGCTGGCCGGCAACTATGTGGGACGGCTCATTCTAGGAGCGATCGACCGCAGTATCAAAACCATCCCTCTGGTGCGCGAGGTATACAATGCGGTCCAGCAAATCGCCCACACTTTGCTGGGCCAGCCCGAAGTGCAGTTTCAGCGCGCTGCACTTATCGAGTACCCCCGCAAGGGCCTGTATACATTGTGTTTTATAGCCAGTCCAGAAGTGGGCAAGCGGCTTTCGCCCCTGCCAGAAGGCTACACCGTGGTACTAGTACCCACCAGCCCTGTTCCGGCTTCTGGAATGGCTATCATAGTTCCTACCGCAGATGTGATTCCTTTGGACCTGAGCATCGAAGACGCTCTCAAGTACGTCGTTTCAGCAGGCTTTATTCTGCCCAACAACCGAGTAAAGCAATTAATTGAAACAGGCCCTTTGTCTTCCGATCCACACTAGCGCAATCCGTCGGACGATTCGGGGGCTGCTTCAATTTTTTCTTGGGCCTGCTCGAGGTAGCGCATGAGCGCTTCCAGGCTGGGGAAGTATTGGGTTGGCCCACCCTCGGTGGGTTTGACCGAAACTTTGGCGGCGCCGTCAGGGCCTTGCCAAATGCGAACAATCAGTGTCACCGCTTTTGGGTTCACGACGCCCCCTTTCATGGCTTAATACCTGGTTCAAATAAAGCTGATCGTCAAACTAAGATCTTCGAAAGGCTTTCTTTTTGAATCCCAAAGCACCCCCTGGCTACGCTAGGCGAAAATAACATCTTCCTTCTTCCTTCGCTCAAGCTCTTCACCACTAAACGAACCTGGTAAGAGGGTAGCGGCTCGAGCGTTATATGGGCGTTACGGTCTATACGCCCACGGGCATCTGTCCTGAGCAAACCGCGCTACTATGAGGGTTATGGAAGCGATTTCACGAACTGGGAAGGCCCTTGGCAGGAGTGCGGTCGAGAAGGTCTATCAAAGCAAGCTAGCCAGCTTGGAGGAGGCTGCCGGCATGATTAAAAGCCACTCGAGGGTCTTTGTCTCGGGCAACGCCGCTACCCCCACACCCCTGCTGGAGGCGCTGGCCCAGCGCAAGGACGAGCTGGAAAACGTCGAGTTGGTGCATGTGCTGCAGCTTGGCTCAGACCCTTTTCTGGCCCCCGAGATGGAAGGACACTTTCGTCGGCGTTCACTGTTTGTAGGCCCTGCCGACCGGGAGGCCGTCAACTCGGGCCGGGCAGATTACGTACCCATCTCGCTACACCAGGTGCCCTGGTTGTTCAAGCGGGGTGTGCTGCCCCTGGATTATGCACTGGTGCAGGTTTCACCTCCGGATGAGTTTGGCTTTGTAAGCCTGGGTGTAGAGGTAATTGCGGCCAAGGCTGCAGTAGAAACCGCTCGGCGGGTTATTGCGCTGGTCAATCCACAGATGCCACGCACGTTGGGCGATACCTTTGTGCACGTCTCGAAGTTTGCGGCCTTCGTAGAAGTGGACTTTCCGCTTCCAGTGCTACCCCGAGACACCTATGGGGAAGTCGAAGCTAAAATTGGTAAGTACGTAGCCGACCTCATCGACGATGGCTGTACTTTGCAAATGGGCATTGGGGCCATCCCCGATGCCGTTCTGGCCAACCTATCTGGTCGCCAGGACCTGGGCATTCACACCGAGATGGTATCAGATGGGGTGATGGAAGCCCTGGAAAAGGGTATTGTAACTGGACAACGTAAAACCCTGTTGCCCGGTAAGGTGGTGGGTACTTTTGTGCTGGGCTCCGAGCGGTTGTATCGCTTCGTGCATAACAACCCCCTCTTCGAGATGCGGCCCGCCGACTGGGTCAACAATCCTTTTAACGTGGCCCGAAACGACAATATGATTGCCATCAACTCGGCGCTCGAGGTCGACCTCACCGGGCAGGTCTGCGCCGACTCCATTGGCCCCCGTATTTACTCCGGTTTTGGCGGTCAGCTCGACTTCATTCGCGGAGCCGCGGCCAGCAATGGGGGTAAGCCGATTATTGCTTTGCCCAGCAGCGGCAAGAACGGTGCTTTTAGTCGCATCGTCTCGTTGCTCAAAACCGGCGCTGGTGTTGTAACTACCCGGGCCGATGTACACTATGTGGTAACCGAGTATGGCGTAGCCGAACTCTTCGGCAAAAGCCTGCGTGAGCGCGCTCAGGCCCTTATTAGCATCGCGCATCCCAACTTCCGCGAGGAGCTAAGCCGGGCTGCTTACGAACGGGGGTTGCTACCCAAAAGCTACCCCGGATTTGCAGCCCCGCACTAATTCGGCGCGATTACCAGAAGGCGCTTAGTTAGGGTTCTGCGCACAGTTGGGCTCTTCGAAGCCCAGTGCCGTGTACATCAGGTCGAGGCTTTGAGCGAGGTCAGAGGTGGCCTTTTCGAGCTGTTCGATGTATTGGGGTATAAGGGGGTCGTTATGGCTTGCGTCATCACAAAAGATTTTCCAGAACTTGCGCACGCTGGCCAGACCTTCGCTTAGCCGGGGTTCTTTGCTCAACCATGATTTAAAAGCCGGGTGGGACTCAACCCGACACAGACGAAAGCTTTCCGTTTCTATCTGCACCAGTAGTTTTTGAATCCGCACTTCGATGGACATACCTCAGGATAGCTGGAAATTCCGTGCAACACGCGTAAACGCGAGCGTTATCAGGCGTAGCCGCATTTTCATGAGTCTTTTCTCACAATTTAGCTCTTTGGAGCCCATCACCCCTAAGAGCTAAAATCGGCCCAAAAACCCGACTGGTACTGATCATTTTCATATTAGGCTCGAGGCTTTGTGTCGGGAGCGCACTTGACAAACAGACCGTACCTCCTCCATATACTTAGCCGTATGCCGGATTCAACCTTAATTGTAGTCGAATCACCCGCCAAAGCAAAAAGCATTCAAAAAATGCTGGGGGCTGGGTATGAGGTGCGGGCCAGCAAGGGCCATGTGGCCGATTTACCCGAGCGCGAGCTAGGTGTGGATATTCAGGCAGATTTTACGCCCCAGTACGAGGTTAAAAAAGATAAGCAGCCGGTAGTAAACGAGCTCAAGCGGGCCGCTCGAGGCAAACGGGTGCTCATCGCAACTGACCCCGACCGCGAGGGCGAAGCCATCGGCTGGCATGTAGCTCGACTGCTGGGCCTCGACCCCCAAACCCCCTTGCGGGTGGAGTTTCACGAAATTACCCCCAAGGTGGTTCGGGCTGCTGTGCAGAACCCACGCCCCATCGATTTGAGCCTGGTAGATGCCCAACAAGCCCGCAGGGTGCTCGACCGACTGGTGGGTTACCAGCTCTCACCAGTGCTCAGTATGGAATTCAGGCGCCGGGCCCTATCGGCGGGCCGGGTACAGTCGGTTGCGCTACGGCTTTTGGTCGAACGGGAACAGGAGATCGAGGCCTTTGTTCCACAGGAATACTGGAGTATAGAGGGTCTCTTTGAGTCGGAGGGCCAGCAGTTCAAGGCCATGCTTTACAGCGTGGGCCAGGAGCGGGTTCAGTCTGGCGAGAAATTCCTGATTACCACTGAGCAGCAAGCCCAGGATATCGTACAGCAGGCGAAGGCCCTACAAAATTACCGTATCAGCAGCATCGAGCGACGCGAGCGGCGCCGCAATGCCCCCCCACCCTTCATTACTTCCACCCTACAGCAGGCTGCCAGCAGCCAACTGGGCTGGACGGCCAGCCGTACCATGCGTGTAGCCCAGAAGCTCTATGAAGGGGTAGATCTGCCCGAGGGCACCGTGGGCCTCATCACTTACATGCGCACCGACTCCACTCGAGTCTCACAAGAGGCCCTGGCCGAAGTACGCGAGTTCATTCCGAACCATTTTGGCCCGGCTTATCTACCCGAGAAACCCAACTTTTTTGCCAGCAAAAAAGCCGCCAATGCGCAGGGAGCACACGAAGCCATCCGTCCCACTTCCACCCAGCGCACCCCGGACGCGCTGCGCAAGCACCTTAGCGAGGAAGAGTACAAACTTTACAAGCTTATCTGGCAGCGTTTTGTAGCCTCCCAGATGACCCCTGCCATCTTTGACCAAACTACGGTGAATATCGGCGGCCAAGACCTAGTCTTCCGGGCCGTGGGGTCGGTGCTCAAGTTCGATGGCTACTTGCGGGTGTACGGGCGTGAAGAAGGTGACGCTGCCGAGAATCAGCTCCCCCCTCTGCAGGAAAATGCACTGGCCAGGTTGCTGGAAGTAACCCCCGAGCAACATTTCACCGAACCGCCTCCGCGCTATACCGACGCCAGTCTGGTTAAAACCCTCGAGGAGATGGGCATTGGGCGGCCCTCCACTTACGCCCCCACCATTGATACCCTCGAGCGCCGGGGTTACCTCGAGCGTGCCGGTAAATCGCTGAAACCCACCCCACTGGGCCGCGAGGTAACAGGCTATCTGGTCAAGAGCTTCCCCGACGTGGTGGCCTACGACTTTACTGCCCAGCTCGAGTCTCGCCTCGACGAAATCGAAGAGGGCAAAGCTGCCTGGCCCAAGGTGGTGCGGGAGTTTTACGAGCCCTTCCTCAAAGACTTTGCCAAGGTTCCCCAGAAGCTCTGCCCCAAGTGCGGGCGGCCCATGGAGCTCAAGGTCTCGAGGTTTGGTCAGTTTTTGGGCTGCACTGGCTACCCCGAATGCAAGCACACCGAGCGGCTCGAGCTCAAAAAAGAACCTGAGCCTCTAGGAGAAGCCTGTCCCGCCTGCCAGGTAGGGCAGTTGGTACGCCGGCATGGCCGCTATGGCAGCTTTATTAGCTGTAGCCGCTACCCCGAGTGCAAATACACCCGCGACGAAGCCCCTTCCACCGGGATCGAATGCCCCAAATGCCATGCGGGCGAGGTCGTGCAAAAAACCAGCAAGCGGGGCAAGCCCTACTTCCGCTGTAACAGTCCAGCCTGTGACTTTTTGTCGTTCGACCCCTTGCTGCCCGACAAGTGTCCTTTGTGTGGCTGGAACGAGGTAGCCAAAGGCCGCTCGGGCAAGCGGGCTTGCTCCAACCCGGGCTGCGAGCGCTACGGCGGGCCCGATCTAAAGACCCTGGGCCAGCGTGGCTCCAAAAGCAGCGCCAAAACCACCCGTAAAGCCAAAGGCAAGGCCAAAAGTAACACCAAGTCTGGGGCAACCTGGGCTGACCTCGAGCCCTTAATCAGCAAGGTGGGTCTCACCTCTGAGCAGGCCGAAGTAGCCCGCCGCACCCAGGGCCAGCAAAAGCAGGTGGCTGCCGTAGCCAAAGCGCTCAATCAGCCTGAAGAAGCCGTTTTGAAGCTCTTCCGCCAGGCCATGTTCAAGCTGCGCATGGAGTACGGCAAAGCCCGCAAAGAAGCCGAAACTGTAGGAGCTTAGCGAACATGAAACTCCACCTCGTGCGGCTTGCCAAGCATCAAGGACAGGCGCGCTTTCCAGGTCTGGAGGATTTTACTACCCTTTTGCTCGCCGAACCGCGCCAGGTGGATGAACCGCACCTGTATGTGGTGCTCGAGGGCGAGGTGGTCATTGATCTTCCCGATCGCAGCTACCTCCACCTGCGCAAAGGCGAGGGGGCACACCTCCAGGGCTCCCATCAGATAACGCCCATTGACCCCAGTGTGGTTGCGGTTTGGAAGCTGTGAGCCCAGGCCCAGGCGCTTCGCGATTCAAAATGGCATTTTTCGTATGAGGCCATCTTTTTCAATCCGGCATGGCAGCCTTCCTTCTGAGAAGCGCTCAAAATTCCGTACCATCCGGGTCACTGTAAGAACTCCCATTCTGATATGCTTTTAGAGCTATGGCATACAAAAAAATCTCGGTTCCTGCTGGCGAAAAGATTTCCATCCACGATGGCAAGCTCCGCGTACCCGACCATCCCATTGTGGGCTTCATCGAGGGCGACGGCACCGGCCCCGATATCTGGCGAGCCGCGCAACCCGTACTAGACGCCGCGGTAGCCAAAGCCTACGGCGGCAGGCGCAAAATCGCCTGGGCGGAAATTTATGCAGGCGAGAAAGCCAATGAGGTTTATGGTGAGGCCATCTGGTTACCTGACGAAACCCTCGAGTTCATACGCGAGTACCTGGTCGCCATTAAAGGGCCGCTCACCACACCGGTTGGGGGTGGTATTCGCTCCATCAACGTAGCCCTGCGTCAGGAACTCGACCTCTACGCATGTGTGCGCCCGGTGCAGTGGTTCGAGGGGGTGCCCAGCCCGGTGCGCCACCCCGAGTTAGTCAACATGGTAATTTTCCGGGAAAACACCGAAGACATTTACGCTGGCATCGAGTTTCCCAAGGACAGCCCCGAAGTTAAGAGATTCCTCGAGTGGTTCAAGGCCGAATTTCCCAAGTCTTACAGCAAAATTCGCTTCCCCGAAACTTCCGGCATCGGTATCAAACCGGTATCGGAAGAGGGTACGCATCGCCTGGTGGAAGCCGCCCTCAACTACGCTATTGACAACGACCTACCCTCGGTAACGCTGGTGCACAAGGGCAACATTATGAAGTTTACCGAGGGGGCTTTCCGTGACTGGGGGTATGCTCTAGTCAAGAACAAGTACGGTGCTGTAGATCTGGACGGTGGCCCCTGGCAAACCTTCACCAACCCCAAAACCGGCAAGCAAATCGTGGTGAAGGATATGATCGCTGACAATTTCCTACAGCAGATTCTATTGCGGCCTTCCGAGTATAGCGTGATTGCTACCCTCAACCTGAACGGTGATTACATCTCCGACGCCCTGGCTGCTCAGGTTGGCGGTATCGGGATTGCGCCAGGGTCTAACGTAAACTACTACACCGGACATGCTGTCTTCGAGGCTACCCACGGCACTGCCCCCAAGTATGCTGGCAAAGACCAGGTCAACCCCAGTTCGGTGATTCTTTCCGGCGAGATGATGCTGCGCTATTTGGGCTGGACAGAGGCCGCCGATTTGATTATTCATGCTATGACCAAAACCATCGCACAGGGGCGGGTCACCTACGACTTCCACCGCCTAATGGTGGCCGAAGGGCGAAATGCCACCCTGCTCAAGTGCAGTGAGTTTGGCCAGGCGCTGATCGAAAACATGTAAACCTATAGCCTAGCACCATTTTATCTAGCTTCTATAGGTTGGATGCCCACGGGACTCATCCCGTGGGCTTTTGTATCGCACGGTGAGCGCTCTCCGGTTTTCACTGCAGCTTGAGGCATTCTGTTGGGTGTTGTCTTGGTCGGTAGAAGTGGGATCTGGGTGGGTAAAGTGAACTATCCAGACAACTAGCCTATAATAGGAAGTATCAAGACTAATGCTACTGGCTGGCAACGAAGGGAGGGCTTCATGATACAGGTTTTGTTAGTGTTGGGCTTGCTATTGATGCTTTATAACGCCTACTCTGGTTTTCAGATTAAGGGAAAAGCACCCGGAGGGGTTATTGGGGAGCGGCTAACACAGCTCAACCTGTTAATTGCGCTTTTTGCGCTAGGTTATTTGGTTGTGGGGGTTCTTACCTGGAACCGCCCTGTGGATACGCTCCTAATCATCGTGGGGCTGATATTGGTGTTCGGAGCAATTTTTGTCTTGCTGGTACTCAGGTTGGTGCAAGCGGTATTGGCAGCACTCGAGGGCTGATGGGCATCTACCGCCAAACTACCAAATCCTTGGATATCCTCCTCAGTCGAGATGAGCGGCTGGTTTATTCCCTTTGCCGTGAGGCGATAAGTGATGTCGTGCTGGCTCAGCGCACCCAGCTTGCCCACGAAGCCATCGACAAAGCCCTGTCTACACTGGTAGCCCATGGCCTAATTGAAAGGATAGATTTATCCCATGACCCACAAAACCGGTCATCAAACTCACAACCCATCGCATCTGCACCAGATCCGCTGGTTGAGGCAAAAACACGTCTGGCAAGCGTACTTACGACCGAGCTTGGAAACCAGGCCGCCAAATTTCTACCCGAGATCGAGAGCAAGAAAGACCTGAGAGAACTCGAGGAGTGGAGCCGTAAACTGATTCTCAAGCTCAGGCTCACCATGAGCCAAAAAGCAGCAGATAGCCTCGAGGCCCGCCTTAAGTCACTATTCACCTAGCGAGGTTCCTGGGCGTATTTAGGGGCACTGTATCGTTGTTCCTATGGCTCGCGCAGAACTCCCTGCAGGCGGCGGGTCATTACCTGGGCATATTCAATCCAGTCGGCCAGCGTCTGCTCAACCGACTGACGCATCAAGAATTCACCCGGCGAAAGACGCTTCAAAAGCAGGAAAGGCGGGTTGCTAAGGCTCTCGAGCACTTTTTGCAGTTGGTCAGCCTCGAGGTTCATCTCCCGCGCCATGGGCATCAGGTCAGCCAGCAAAAAAACTTTTTGGGGCGGCTGGTCGGCCAGCAGGGTAAGCACCGCCGAGAAGTGGCTGCGCTCGCGCAACGCACCCGAAATTTCCTGCTCGAGGTTCTGAATGGCTTCCAGATCGATCCGGCCCTCTCGCAGGAGGCGCTCGATATCCAAGGGCCCTACCGGGAAAACGCTGTGCAGCTTGACCAGCCGCTGCAAGGCTTCGGGCGAGACGAAGCCCAGGCCAGTCTGTGCTAGACCCGAGGGTCGCACGGCAGCAATCTCTGCCAGGGCCTCGGGCTTGGAGGACTCTCCCGCCACGATAGCGGCATACTGTACCCGGCCTTGCTGGCGATAGGCCAGCAGTTCTTTGGCTTCCATCTCACCAAACTTGGCCAGCGCCAGATGGAAGGTTCGACGGCCAAGCGCAGCTCGAAATACCCAGGGTGCGCTGCCCGATTCGCGCGAAAACCCCAGGGCCTCGAGGTCAGCCGAAAAGGCAGGCGTCTCGCTAGCAACGGGCTTATGCGGGAAAATGACTTCTTTCGGGTAGGGTGTGACCTTCACCCGCTTTTCGGGCTTCTCTGGCAGGGACTCCTCCCCAGAGACCCAGGATCGCTGTTCACCGGCGGATCGCTCACCCGTTGGCGCACCGGCAGCGGACGACCGAGCAGCCGACGGCGACTTGGCCTCTGCGTGACGGGGCCGAGCTGGTTTGGCTGCAGGCGTAAGCGCCTCTAGTACAATCTGGTTACCCTCCAGATGCAAAAGGATTTTGTCGTTTACACCCAGCCGCCGCTTGGTGTAGTAGGGCTCGAGGCCCTCGAGACGGTTTTTGGCCCAGTTAACGCCAACATCATAGGTCTCACCCTCCTCGTCCTTCAGGGTGACGCGGTCTTTGCCTTGCAAAAAAACCCGCAGCGGCTGAGTTAGGCTCATGGTTCCGGTGTTGAGGCAGGTACTGGTGAGGACGTAGCGCGCGATCATAAGTTTCCTAACGGGCCCTGAAGGCCAACTGGCTGGTCGGAGTAGGACGGCCTGCGGTAAGCATGTAGTACATTTCGCGTGCAACCTGAAGCGTGGTTTCCACGTCTCCCATTGCACGATGTCGCCCGGCAATGGGCCCTAGATCGAAGGCCCAGGCCAGGGCATCCAGTCCACGCTTGGAGAGTCCCGGCAGGGCCTTACGGGCCCAGTGTATCGTGTCCACAACTGGATTATCTAGCCGGTATCCCAGTCGTTTGAGCCGAGGCTGAAGGAAACCCAGGTCAAAGCCTGCATTTTGAATGATCAGAGTAGCGTTATCCAGGAGCGGCAAGGCTTCGCTTAGTACCGTGTAGATATCGGCGGCTTCTCGCACGTCTTGGTTGCGAATCCCGGTCAGGCGGCTGATAAAGGCTGGGATTGGCGTGCCCGGATTCACCAGACGCTCGAAGGTCGTGCGGCTACCGTTCTCTAAACGAATCATGGCTAGCTCGATAATTTCGTTGTTATCCGGGGATAGTCCAGTGGTCTCTAAATCCAGTACCACCACTGCCTCGTCTCGCGCCGGAAAGTCGTACTTCCACTCCCACAAACCCACTTCGGTTTCGATCCGTTCAAAGCGGCCATCCAGCAGGCTTTTCAGCAGATCGCTGGCCCAGGAACCTTTGGGCAGACCCTGCGTCGCCAGCACTTGCTCAGCTAGGGCGTGCTCGGGCAAGCGGCAGCCTGTGCTGCGTAGGTGACGGGCCAGTCGGGTAGAAAGACGGTAGTGGGTAGGGCTCATGTGCTGGGGAGTAGACTTTGGTGGTGCGTGCATCATAAGCACGAAACCTCGAGGTTATAGCCGAGACCAAAACGGCGAACAAATGTTGTCTACAAGTTCACAACTGAAACCACGGTCTCGGAGGGAGTATACCGCAGCTTACGCAGATATGACAGGGCTGTTAAGCGTTACGCAATAACATTAAAAGCAGTCTCCTCTCCCAGCTCTGGAGGGGGTGGTTGGTTACACCCCGTTCAACTTAGCCACGCGTACAAAGACTCGCTCGGTAGCCTGTTCGAATACGTTTGCTGCCGTAAAAATCTGCTCGTCGTGCAGCGCTTTGCCAATAAGCTGTACTCCAACCGGCAGGTGACCCTCGAATCCTGCTGGAATGCTCATCGCGGGAAGACCAGCTAGGTTTACGGCTACGGTGTCGATATCGGCCAGGTACATCGAAAGTGGGTCGGCGGTTTTTTCCCCAAAGCGGAAGGCTGGAAATGGGCTGGTTGGAGCCAGCAAGAGATCGGCCCTGGAAAACGCCGCGTCGAAGTCGGCCTTGATTTTAGCCCGTGCCCGGAGCGCCTTGCCGTAGTACGCATCGTAGTATCCGGAGGATAGTACAAAAGTGCCCATCAGTATGCGCCGCTGCACCTCGGGGCCAAAGCCGTGTTCACGACTTTGCATCATGGTAGCAATGCTGTCTTCAGCAGGCACCCGCAGGCCATATAAAGTGCCATCATAGCGCGCAAGATTGGAGCTTATTTCCGCGGTATTAACGATGTAATAAGCAGCCAGGGCATACTCGAGGGTGGGCAGGCTAACCTCCACAAAACGCACCCCCTGGGCTTCCATTACATTCCGAAAGCGCTCAATGGCTTCCAGGACACCTGCCGAATTGCCCACGGCCAGGGCCTCTTTGACGATACCAATGGTGAGGCCTTTGGCAGAGTCTTGCAAAGCGGTCATAAACTGCGGCTTTGCCTCCAAGCTGGTGCTGTCCATAGGGTCGTAACCGCTTACTGCCTCGCTTAGCAGCGCCAGATCCCGTATCGAGCGGGCCATGGTACCCACCTGATCCAGGCTGCTGGCTGTTGCCACCACGCCGTAGCGTGAGATCCGGCCGTAGGTGGGTTTGAAACCATACACCCCACACAGCGCAGCTGGCTGACGCACGCTTCCCCCGGTGTCGGTTCCCAGTGCCAGGGGTGCCATGTCTGCCGCCACAGCAGCCGCCGAACCCCCGGAGGTGCCGCCGGGTACCCGCTCCAAATCCCAGGGGTTTCGAGTAGGGCCAAACGCCGAGTACTCGGTGGATGACCCCATGGCAAACTCGTCCATGTTAGCCTTCCCTACCACAACAGCCCCAGCCTGACGCAGTTTTTCCACCACGGTCGCACTGTAGGGTGGCACAAAAGAGGCCAGCATTTTTGAGCCACAGGTCGTCTCCAGACCCTGGGTACAGATGTTGTCCTTCAGGACAACTGGAACCCCAGCCAGGGGTAGGTGCTCACCGCGGGCGAGTCGCTCCTCAGCTCGGGCAGCTTCTTGCTCGGCTTGGGGATTCAAGCGGATCAAAGCATGGAGATGGGGCTCGAGCCGCGCGATGCGCTGCAAACCTGTTGCCACCACCTCACGGGGCGAAACCCGACCAGACTGAATATCCTCCACAATTTCGTGCGCCAGCATACCGCCCCATGATAAGGCGCATTCGGTTGATGTGGGATACCCGGCCTTAGGGGTTGGCCAGATTTTTCTCCAGGAAGTCCAAGGTTCTCTGGGCTACCCGTCGCCAGCCCTCTTCAGCAGGAATGGTGGCCGGTCGATCTCCCCGCTGGGGGCCATAGGCCCCAAATCCAGCATGGTTGAGGCCGGGAACGGTCTCTGTTTGGGTATTTTTGGGAAACTTGCTTAGACTGGCCTCGAGCTGTTCTGCTCGAATTACTCCATCGAGTTCGCCAAATAAGGCCAGGGTGGGCAGATCTTTCCCTGAAAGGTCGTTCTGGGGATACGCGGCCCACATAACCAGCGCCCTGACCTCCGGGTTGCTCTGGGCAAAGTTGGAAGCTACCACACCGCCCAGGCTATGCCCCCCTACCGCCCACGGGAGCGTAGGGGCTTCGGCGATGGCTTGTCGGGCTTTGCCCTGCTCGGTAACGGCCAGGTTGAAGCGCACACGCAGCAGGGCCACCCGATAACCCTCGGCTGCAATCATGCGCAAAACTGGCGCATAGGCCTGGGGTTCAACCAGCCCGCCTGGATAAAAGGCCAGGCCCCCTTTGAGGGCTCCTTGAGGGATAAAAACCCAACCGTAAGGGGTCTCCAGCACCCGTATCTCGGCATCTGAGACTAAGGCCTCGAGCGCGGCCTGGGCCGGCGGATAAGGGGTCAGGGCCCGCTGGGTGTACCAGACCGTGGCACTGGCGAATAGCAGCAGCCCGCCCAGAAAAACTAGCCAAAAAACACGTTGTTTACTCATAAACAGCCAACTTTTTTATTCTAAGTGCACCCGCTGGTCAGAAGCCAAGCGGGCCGCTCGGTAGAGCATACCCGCCTGGCGTCTAGGTTGCAGAATACAGGCCCTCTCACGCACCTGGACAGCAACCCCCTAGTCGGCGAGGGCCGGGGCTGCGCTCACAGGCTCCTGTTCCTTTTCCTTGCGGACTTTATCGTAGCGCCGTCGCTCAAACAGGTAAAATGCAGCCGGTACGACGTATAGCGTCAGCAGCATCGAGACCGAGACCCCGCCCAGGATGATAATCCCCAGTGGTCGGCGGAACTCTGCGCCTTCCCCTACCGCCGCAATCAGGGGAATGGAGATCATCAGCACCGTGAGGGTAGTCATTAGGATAGGGCGCAGGCGCAGGCGTCCGGCTTCTACCAGCGCCTCGTAGAGTGGCTTTTCGCGGGCCTGTCGCACGGCAAAGTCCAAAAGCAGGATGGCGTTCTTGGTCACCAGACCAATAAGAATAACCACCCCAAGCACGGAAATCACATCCAGGCCGCTCTGGAAGAAGTACAAGAACCAGAACGCCCCCACCAGGGCCAGCGGCACCGGCAGCAGCAGGTACAGGGGGTAGCGGAAGGTGTTGAACTGGCTCGAGATCACCAAAAAGTTGAGCAGCAGAGCCAGGCCAAAGGCGATGGGGGCGCTGCGGGCCAGGTCGCCCACAAACGCTGTGGAGCCCTGGGTTTCCAGTTGCACGCCGTCAGTAAAAACCCCGGCTTTCTCCAGTTCCTGGCGCACCAGGTTGGATAGCTGGAAGGTGCCAATCTCGGCATTGGGAGCCCGGTTGGCGGTAATCCCGGTAGAAAAAGCCTGGTTGGTACGGGAAAGCTGCGCGGGGGTCTGGCGGTTTTCAAACTGCCCCAAGCTGCCGATGGGCAGGGTGCTCCGCAAAGCGGGCGCGGCAACCGGCAGTGAAAGCAGGCTGGACTGGTCGGGCACGAAACGGGGGTCGGCTCGAACCACGATGGGAATATCGTCGCCACCCGAACGCACATTGCCTGCCTCAGCGCCAGCATTGTAGATACGCAGGGTCTGGGCCAGGTCGTTGGGGGTGAGACCGGTACCAATAAGCTTGTTCGGGTTGGGCACCAACACCCGCTCGGTCGCGGTCTCCTCGAGGCTGCTCCGCACGTCGATCAGGTAAGGCAGGCTGCGCATGACCTCGAGGGCCTGCCGGTTCTTTTCGGCCAGCAGCGCGGGGGTCGGTGCGGTCAGGGTGAACTGCAGGTCGGCGGCCCCACCAGGCCCCCCTTCCGGCACGGTTACGCGCAGGTCGGCCTCGGGCCGGTCGGCCAGTAGCTTTTGAAGGGCCTCGCGGTAGATGGGCAGCAGGTCGTAGACGTCCTGGCGCTCCTCTTTGCCCACCAGCTCAACCACGATACGGGCCCGTTCGGGGTTGCCTGCACCCAAAACGTTTTGTGAGCTACCCACGGTGTTGAGCGCGGCTTTCACCTCGGGGCGGGCCAGCAGCCAGGCCTCCAGACGGCGCACCAGGGCGTCGGTCTCGGACAGGGCGGTGCCCTTGGGGAGTACCAGGTCAACGTTCATCTGCCCGTTGTCGTTTTTGGCGGTGAAGTTGAAGGGGATCTTGGGGGCCACGTAGCCAATGCTCAGGAAAAAACCCAGCCCCACCAGCAGCACCAGGCCGCTTTGCTTCAGGGCCGCGGCTAGGCTGCGTGCGTAAAGCTCGCGCAGGGTCAGGAAAACGCCCTCGGAAACCCCGTGCAAGCTGCCGGTGATAGCACCAGCCAGGCCAAGCACCACCGAGAACAGCCAGCGCAGCGGGGCCAGCAGCAGGGTCAGGGGCGTAATCAGGATGTTGAGCAGCCGGCGGGCGGGGCTCAGGTCGGGCTGCTGGTACACATGCAGCCTTAAACCCCAGCGCAGATCCTGGCCCAGGCCCAAGAGCCGCTGGCCGAGCTGCCGCCAGGTGGGGGGTTCAGGGTCGGGGAAGTAGGCCAGCCGCACGGTCAGGAAGAAGAGGGCCTCGAGCCAGCTCACCGCGATGGCCGCGGCCAGCACGATACCGAACTGCCGGAAGAACTCACCGATGATTCCCGGCAGAAAGCTGATGGGCAGGAAGACTGCCAAGAGCGAGAGGGTGGCCGCCGAGACCGCCGAGAGCACCTCAGTGGAGCCCTTGAGCACGGCCTGCAGGTTGTCGTAGCCCATCTGGCGGTAGCGTTCGATGTTCTCCGAGAGCACGATGGAGTCGTCTACTACGATGCCTACCGCCACAATGATGGCCAGCAGGCTAATCACATTAAAGGTGAAGCCCAGCAGGCCAAACACAATCAAGGCCCCCGACATGGTGATGGGAATGGCCAGCACCACGCTAAAAACCGAGTTGAGCTTGCCCAGGAAGATCAGGGTGATAAAAGAGACGATGGCGGCCACCAGCAACACCTCGCGGAAGGTGTCGTTGACGGTGTTTTCGATGAAGGTGGTGGTATCGCCCACGATGCGGGCCTGGTAACCCTGCGGCAGCCGGGCCTCCTGCAGGGTTCGCTTGATGCCCTGGGCAACTGCCACCGCGTTGGAGTCGGGGGTTTTGCGCACCGCCAGCGGTATCACCGGCTGGCCGTTCAGGCGGGTCAGGCGGGTAGGTTCGGCCTGGGCATCGCGCACCACGCCCAGGTCTTGCACCCGCAGGCCGCGGGCCGGGTCTACCAGAATGTTGCCCACCTCCTCGGGGGTGGTGGGGGTGTTGCGCAGGGTGAAGAGCAGGCGCTGCCCCTGGTCGCTCTGGGTTCCGGCAGGCACGGCCAGGGCCGAGGCCTGAATGGCGCCCACCACCTGGGCCGGAGATAGGTTGTAGGAAGCCACCCTGTAGGGGTCGAGCAAGACCTGCACCTGCCGCTCGGGGGCCCCCTGTACCTGCACATCGGCTACGCCGGTTACGAGCTGCAGGCGGGGTTTGAGCACGTCGTTGGCGTACTTGGCCACCTCACGCAAATCGCGCCCATCCGCCGAGAGCGCAATGAAGAGAATGGGCGCCGCGCCGGGGTCGAAGCGCTGCACCACCGGGGCCTGGGCCTCGCGCGGCAACTGCCCCCGCACGGCCGCCACCCGCTGTGAAACATCGGTGGCTACCCGGTTGATGTCCTGGCCAAACTCGAAGGAAACGATCACCTGGGAGAAGCCCTCGCCCGAGAGCGAGGCGATCTGGTCGAGGCCCGAAAGGGTAGAGACCGCGTCCTCGATGGGACGGCTAATTTGCTGCTCGACCTCCTCGGGCCCGGCCCCTGGGTAGGCGGTGGTTACGGCCACCACCGGAATCTCGAAGCGGGGCAGGAGGTCTACTCCCACCCGGCTACCCGAGATGAGGCCAAAGAGCACCATCGCCAGAAAGACCGCTGTGGAAAAGACGAAGCGCTTGACGAAAAACGCGATAACCGGGTTGACGGGTTTGTCATCGGGGGGTTGGGGTTTTACTGGCTGACTCATACCCACCTCGCAAGCGCGCTCTGGCTAGGGCTATTCTGACCTAGCAGCGTTGGGGAGGCCATCACTGCACCACCTCCACTGCATCGCCGTCGCTGAGGCTCGAGGGCACCGGGAACACCACCGGCCCACCGCTCACACCTTCCACCGCTACACGCGCTCCTGTATCGCCCAGCACCCGTACCGGGGTGCGCACGGCCTTGCCCCCCTGCACCACGAATACATAGGTGCTGCGGCCCTCGGTGCGCAGTGCCCCGGCGGGTAGCAGGCTGCCCTGGGCCAGGCTGAGGGTATACCGCACCTGTGCGCTGGCACCGGGAGGCAGGTCGCCCTCCACCTGCGCGGTCAGCTCGACGAGCCGGTCGGTGCCGGGCACCTTGCTACTTTTGCGAACGGTAGCGGGGTAGCTGCGACCGCCATAGAGCAGCTCGAGCTTGCTACCAAGCGGCAGGGAGGCGGCCTCCTCGGGGGGCAGGCGGAAGCTGGCCTCGAGCCTCGAGGTATCGGCCAGCCTGAAGGCGCGCTGCCCGGCGCTCACAAACTCGCCTGGGTTCACGAATATCTCGGCCACCACACCCGCAAAGGGGGCTTTTACCTCGGTATCGGCCACCGCCCGCCGGGCCTGGTTGAGCTGGTTCTGAGCTTGCTGCACCTGCAGGCGCAGCAGGGCCAGGTCTTCGCTGGAGGCCCGCTGGGCGCGGGCCAGGTTCTCGCGGGCGTTGTCGAAGGCGGCCTTGGCCTGGTTGTAGGCGGCCTCGAGATTGGTCAGCTCCACCTGGGCGATAGCCCCAGCCTGGAACAGCTGTTTACCCTCTCGGTAACGCCGCTCGGCCACCTGAAGGTTGGCCTGGGCCGATTCCAGGCTGGCCTGCAGAGGGGCCAGGGAGCCCGAGGTCGAGCGCTGCGCCCGCTCGAGGTTCACCTGGGCCTGCTGCACAGCCAGCTCGGCGTTGCGCAGGGCAATCTGGGCGCTGGCCGGGTCGAGGCGCAGTACCACCTGCCCCTGGGCCACCCGGCTGCCTTCGGCCACCCGCACCTCGAGCACCTTGCCCGAGGCCGTGGCCCCCACCTGGCTTTCGCGGGCCGGCGACACGGTGGCCCCGGTGGTGCGCACCGCCGTGAGTATTCCCTGCTCGGGCTGCACCACCCGCACCTTGGTGGTGCGCGGGGCGGTTTCGGCCTGAGCCGGGCTTTCGCTGGGCGCCGCACGGCGCGGCCCACACCCAGCCAATAGCAGCACGGTCACGCCCAGCCAGACCCAGGTTCGATAAGCGTTCATCAGCGACCTCCCGCCAGCAGGCTGTAGTAGGCCCGGAAGTAGTTGCCCAGGGCTTGCTGGGCTGCCAGCTCGGCCTGGATGAAGGAAAGCTCGCTCTGCAAGTAGGCCACCTGGCTAATCAGCCCCGCATCCAGGCGCTTTTTGTCGTTGGCCAGGGCTTCGCGGGCGTTAGCCAGGGCTGCCTGCTGCACCGAGAGGGTGCGGGCCGCGGCCTGCAGGTTTTGCAAAAGCGAGTCGTACTGTAAAGCCAGGCCGCGCTCAATTTCTCGCGCGCCGGCCACGGCCTGCTCGGCCCGCGACCTGGCCGCGTCAATCTCGGCCCGGGCCGCATAGCTGGGGTCGAGCAGTTCAACCTGAAGCTGGGCCAGCTCGGCCCGCTGACGCGCCTGCAGCACATCGGGGTTCTTGCCCAAAAGCCCCTGTACCACGCTGGCCTCGGGCAAAGCAGGCGGGTTGGGCAGGGGGGCCAGGGTTCCAAACGCCCCCACCAGGCTCCTCAGCGAGGCCTGGGCCAGGGCCAGGCCGTTCTCGGCCCGGCTGGCGTTGCTGCGGGCGTCGTCTACGCGGTTTTGGGCGTTGCGCACATCCAGGGCTGTACCCGAGCCGTTGCGCTGGCGAATCTGGGCAACTTCCAGGCCGCGGGCCGCGACCTCGAGGGCCTTCTGGGCCAGACGCACCTGCACCTGGGCCTCGAGCACCTGGGCATAGGCCCCCACAATGCTGCTCTGGGCCTGGGCCAGGGCGCGCTCGTAGCTGGCCTGGGCCAGCGCCGCACGCTGCTCGGCCTGTACGCGGCTGGGGCGGGTTAGCAAGGGGTCGGACAGCACCCTTTGCAGGTTGGCAGTGGCATCGTCGAGCTCGGCCTTGGCCGCCACCACCGGGGCCTGCGCGGTGGCTTTGGATAGCGCGGCCTCGAGGGTCAGGGTCTGGGCTTGAGCCAGGGCAAAGGAAAATAGCAGGGTCAGCAGGGCAACAACCTTCTTCATTGGTTCACCTCACTCAGGGGTAGGGCAAAAAAGCGGTACAGGTCTAAAATGCGCTGGATGCGGTTTTGTTCGGCCTGCTCGAGGCTAAGCCGGGCCTGGGCCAGGGCCAGTTCGGCCTGCAACGAGGCCAGCGGGCTGGACAGCCCCAGCCGCTCGCGCTCGCGGGCCTCGGTCAGGCTGCGCTCGGCATCGGCGCGGGCCTGCAGGGCATTGGCCAGGTTTTGCTCGGCAGTTTGCAGGGCCGAGCGCAACAAGTCTTCCTGCAGTTTGCTGCTGCGGCGGGCAGCCTCCAGGGCCTGCCGGGCCGCGTCTACCTGCTTCTGGGCTGCCTCGAGGGCATCCAGCACACCAAAAGCAATGTTGGCCGAAAGCCCGATGGTGAGCGTTCCCACGATGCGATCCTGGGGCGCGGTACGGCCCTGGGACTGGTTGGTGTAGCTCAGGCTGGGCTGCAGGGTGCGGGAGTTAATCGAGAGGGTTAGCGCGTCGTTGTCGGAGGTGTTGCGGGTGTAACTGCCCTGCACCACCGGCAAAACCCCCCGCAGGGCCCGGTCGTAGGCAATCTGGGCGTTGGCAAGCTGTAGCTCGGCCTGCCGTACCTGGGGCGGAACGCCGCCGGTGGGCACGGCCAGTCGGGGTGGGGTGGCGCTCTCCTGTCCGATCAGATCCGAAAGGCTTCGCCGGGCCAGGGCCAGGTTGCGCTCGGCATCGGACAACTGAAGGGCCGCCTGCCGCAGGCTGGCCTCGGCCTGGCGCACCTCGCTCTGGCTGGCGGCCCCACGGCTTTCGCGCAGCCGGGTGGCCTCGAGGCTGGCCTGGGCCAGCCGCACCCCCAGCCGGGCGACCTCGAGGCCCTGCTCGGCCAGCCGCACCCGCAACGCCGCCTCCACCGCCTGGGCCTCGAGCTGGGTACGGGCCTGGCGCAGCCCCAAGGCCGCCTGCTCGACCCCCAGGGCGGCCTGGTTGGCTGCGTCGGATACATCGCCAAAGGGGAACGGGGTGAAAGTCAGGCCCAGGGTAATCTGCCGCCCATCGGTAGGCAGGTTTGCGCACTGCGGGTTGAGGGGGTTGGGACAGGTGGGTGCGCCGGGGGGTGGGGTTACTTCAAAGAACGAGAAACCCCCCTGTGCCTGTAAGCTCACCGGGCTCAAGGTGGCCCGAAGCTGGGCCTGGGCCGCCTCGAGGCCCAACCGCGCCTGCACGATCGAGGGGTGGTTTTCCAGCGGCGCAAAGAATCCCTGCGCCAGTCCAAGACTTAAAGCAGTCAAAGCCACCCAGGTTAGAATCCGTGTTTTCTGTCGAAGCGTACTCATGGTTCTACCACCTGCTCCCAGGAGGTCAGGCCTTTTCCAGGGCTAAAATCTATGAGCTTGCGGTAGCTTTGGGTGAGCATGGTCAGCTCCTCAGGGCTGAGCCGCGCAAAGCGTTCGCGCGAAACCACCCGCCAGTGCTCGCGCATCTGCCCCAAAAAATCTTTCCCCGTCTCGGTCAGCAGAATGCGCACCTTGCGCTTATCACTGGCGTCAAGCTCGCGCCGCACCAGACCGCGCTCCTCGAGGCCCGCTAAAAGCTGCGACACCCCCGGCGGCGAGGCATCCATCACAAAGGCCAGGCTCGAGGGCTGGTCAATGCCTTCTGCGATGCACATCAGAGCGAAAGCTTGCATCGGCGAGACCCCCAGTCCCTCAAAGGCCCTTTGCTGGTCGAGCCGCAACTGCCACACCAGATGGGTGGACAGCCGCCACAGCTCGTCCAGCGTTTCGTCTAGTAAAAAATTCATACGCATGAAATGTTAGACCTACTAATGGGTTAGGAAAGCAGTCTTCGCTACAGTTTTCACAAAAAGGCAAGCAGGGACTCTGCCAGATTCAAAATATGAGTTCGAACATGGTAAGCTGTGATCAACATGGGGGAAAAAGTCTTTGAAGAGCGGGAGCTCATTTTGGAGCTGTTTCCTGGAACCTCCCCGGAGCTGTTGCCTCCGGGGGAAATGCTTTATTACCGGGATCACGAAGGGCGGGTGTACATCGAAGAAAGCCCGCTTCGTCTGGTACTCGAGCCCCTCGAGCCCTCCAGCAGCGCCACGCCCATCATCTGTGAGGCCTGCCAGCGACATATTTCTCGCACTTCCGCACAGTTTTTTCGCTTTGGGGTTGGGCAGGATGGCCGCCGCTTTCGCTATGTGGCCCTTTGCCGGGACACCGAAAGCTGCTCCGGGTTTGCCCCGCCGGAGCGTTTGAGAGAAATCCTGCTGCGGGGTATACTACCTTAGCGGGTGGAAGGCGAACAATTGGGCTCGGCTGGGGATACGCCGGGCCTCTTCCATAAAAGGCCATCACACGTTCAGCACAATGGCGCGTCCAGGCAAAACCTATAGCGCCACAAGAAGATACCTGTCAGGAGGCCGAATGGCACGTGAAGTCAAGTTGACAAAATCGGGATATGAGCGATTGGTAGCCGAGCTCGAGCAAGAGCGAGCTCGGCTTCAGGATGCCACACGCATTTTGCAGGAACTCATGGAATCTTCCGATGACTACGACGATTCTGGTCTGGAAGATGCCAAACGAGAAAAGGCTCGTATCGAGGCCCGTATCGACTCGCTAACCGACACCCTCTCCCGTGCAGAGATCATAGAGGAAGAGGGCACCAAGGCGAGTGTGGTAACGCTGGGGGCCGTGGTCAGCCTGAAGTCCAAGGAGGGTGACCACATGGAGGTACAGGTGGTGGCCCCCGCCGAGGCCAGCGTACTCGAGCGCCCCATGAAAATCTCCGATGAAAGCCCCATGGGTAAGGCCCTGCTGGGGCAGAAAGTGGGGGCCAAGGTACTGCTCGAAACCCCCAAGGGCAAAAAAGAGTTCAAGATAGAGTCCATACGACACTAAAGGCAGGGCTGCTGCGCCAACAGTGCGAGCTGTTGGCGTTTTTTATGGCGTGCTTTGCGAATTGGCATAGCGCGGCTTAGACTCTAATATCAGCCTCGGTTAGTGTGCCATCGAGTGGTGGCAAAATAACTCAATCGTGGTAAACCCACCGAGCTTAACAAAGCAGTACCATGGATAGGTTTGATGACGCGCTTTGCGAAACTGGAAAAATCTGGATGTGCCTATGCCTGAATACAGCGAACAAACTCAACAACGTCTAGCCAACCTCGAGGCCCTCGCAGAAGCCGGCTTCGAGCGCTTTCCCTACCGCTTCCCCAAGACCCACGACGCCGCCCAGATTCTGGCCGCCCACGCCGGGGCCGCCCCCCAGCAGGAGTGGCCCGAGGAAGAGGTGCGCGTAGCCGGCCGCCTGATGACCTTCCGCCACATGGGCAAGGCCAGCTTTGCTCACCTGCAAGACCAGAGCGGGCGCATTCAGCTCTACCTGGCCCGCGACATTACCGAGCACTACGACCTGATTAAAAAGCTCGACATCGGCGATATTTTAGGGGTCGAGGGAACGGTTTTTACCACCAAAACCGGCGAAATTACCATCAAGGTAAAGAAATTTACCCCCCTGGTCAAGTCGTTGCACCCCCTGCCCGACAAGTGGCACGGCATCCGCGACGTGGAAACCCGCTACCGCCAGCGCTACCTCGACCTGATCCAGAACCCCGAGGTGCGGGAGGTGTTTCGCATTCGCAGCCGTATGGTGCGCTACATCCGCGATTTCTTCGACCAGCGGGGCTTTTTGGAGGTTGAAGGCCCTACCCTGCAGGCCATCGCCGGCGGCACCGAGGCCAAGCCCTTCAAAACCTTCCACAACGCGCTCGATCACGAGTTCAACCTGCGCATTGCCCTCGAGCTGCACCTCAAGCGCCTGCTGGTAGGGGGATTCGAGAAAGTCTTCGAGATCGGCCGCAACTACCGCAACGAGGGCATCTCGGTCAAGCACAACCCCGAGTTCACCATGCTGGAAGCCTACTGGGCCTATGCCGACTACAACGACATGATGGCCCTGGTCGAAGACCTGCTCTCGGGCCTGGTGCAGCACCTTTTTGGAACCACCCAGGTGCGCTACGGTGAGCACCAGATCGATTTTGCCAAGCCCTTCCGCCGCATCGATTTTATAGGTACGCTGAAGGAACGAGCCGGCCTCGACTTCGACCCCACCGACCTCGAGCGCCTCCGTACCTGGGCCGATCAAAAGCACCCCGAGCTGCGCAGCGTACCCAGCTATAAGCTGCTGGACAAACTGTTTGGGCACTACGTGGAGCACACCCTGATTCAGCCCACCTTTGTGGTGGATGTGCCCCTCGCCATCAGCCCCCTGGTCAAGCGCCACCGCGACCCCAGCAAGGCCAACCTCACCGAGCGCGCCGACCTGTTTGTGGCGGGCTTCGAGATCTCCCCTATTTACTCCGAACTCAACGACGCCCTCGACCAGCGCGCCCGTTTCCAGGAACAGGCCAAGCGCCGTGAAGCTGGCGACGACGAAGAGCCGGAAATTGACGAAGACTTTTTGCTGGCCCTCGAGTACGGCATGCCCCCCGCCGCCGGGATGGGCCTGGGCATAGACCGACTAGCGATGGTGCTTACCAATCAGGAGAGCATCCGCGATGTGATCCTGTTCCCCCTGCTCAAGCCGCGCAAAGAAACCCCCGACCCCAGCGAGTCCACAGACCAGGACTAAGTTTCGATCCTCACTCGAGCTTTCGCCCGAGTGCAACCCTGCTTTGCGGGTAAAAGGAGATGAAGCATCTGGTTTCAATCCTCACTCGAGCTTTCGCCCGAGTGCAACGTTGCCAGCGGGCGTAGGGGGCCTCGTACTGGTTGTTTCAATCCTCACTCGAGCTTTCGCCCGAGTGCAACTGACAGAAATGGACATTGAGTCTTTGGCTAAAATGGTTTCAATCCTCACTCGAGCTTTCGCCCGAGTGCAACGCCCTGGGCATCCTACGACTACACCCACAGGAAATGTTTCAATCCTCACTCGAGCTTTCGCCCGAGTGCAACCAAAAACTGCCAAACATTAAGACTACCCTATTGTTTCAATCCTCACTCGAGCTTTCGCCCGAGTGCAACTGTACAATCTCTCGTACGAGTCAGCAAGTTTCGCGGCTGTTTCAATCCTCACTCGAGCTTTCGCCCGAGTGCAACCTTCGGCAATGGGGCTTATTGGGGTTAAAGTAACCGTTTCAATCCTCACTCGAGCTTTCGCCCGAGTGCAACAGTCGCTAAACCTTGCGAAAACCTTACCGTTCACGTTTCAATCCTCACTCGAGCTTTCGCCCGAGTGCAACCTAGCTGGCCCTGCTAGGCCCCCATAGGCCCTAGCTGTTTCAATCCTCACTCGAGCTTTCGCCCGAGTGCAACGCGTTGCTACCAGGAGCAGCAGAAAGAACAATTTGGTTTCAATCCTCACTCGAGCTTTCGCCCGAGTGCAACGGAGCAGGTGATGTATCAGGTGGTTCTGCTGATATTTCAATCCTCACTCGAGCTTTCGCCCGAGTGCAACGTGCGCGTTTACGCGCCCTTCCCTGGCCCTGGCGTATTTCAATCCTCACTCGAGCTTTCGCCCGAGTGCAACGTAGAGGTAGCACAGAAAGTGTGGGAAATCTTAAAAATTTCAATCCTCACTCGAGCTTTCGCCCGAGTGCAACACCCGTATACGTCGTACACGTGTTCAATGCCAAGGTTTCAATCCTCACTCGAGCTTTCGCCCGAGTGCAACGGTCTCTTGCTTGGCTACACAGCCACGCCTATTACCGTTTCAATCCTCACTCGAGCTTTCGCCCGAGTGCAACTTATACGAAGAAAATATCATCATGGCCGACGTTGAGTTTCAATCCTCACTCGAGCTTTCGCCCGAGTGCAACATCCCGACTCGGAACCCAGTGATTGGGCCTACGTGTTTCAATCCTCACTCGAGCTTTCGCCCGAGTGCAACTCGCAAAGGCGCTACCAAAAACAGTGTACATTCTAGTTTCAATCCTCACTCGAGCTTTCGCCCGAGTGCAACAAAGTTTTGGGCACTGCGGGCAATATTCGGTATCGGTTTCAATCCTCACTCGAGCTTTCGCCCGAGTGCAACAAAGTTTTGGGCACTGCGGGCAATATTCGGTATCGGTTTCAATCCTCACTCGAGCTTTCGCCCGAGTGCAACGATGCACCCCAGAGCAGGCAATTGAGTTTTGGCGGGTTTCAATCCTCACTCGAGCTTTCGCCCGAGTGCAACGTATTCGGGGACGACAACGTAGAGGCGGCCCTCCAGGTTTCAATCCTCACTCGAGCTTTCGCCCGAGTGCAACAGGGTGCGCAACGCCCTGCGCAGGCTTTTGGTGGTGTTTCAATCCTCACTCGAGCTTTCGCCCGAGTGCAACGTGGTACTACGAATATATCTCACTTTTATACTACAGGTTTCAATCCTCACTCGAGCTTTCGCCCGAGTGCAACATTGAGCGTAGGCCGCCCATACGCGCCATCCCAGTGTTTCAATCCTCACTCGAGCTTTCGCCCGAGTGCAACGCTCAGTAACGCGGCGGGAAGATACTTTAGTAACTTTGTTTCAATCCTCACTCGAGCTTTCGCCCGAGTGCAACCAGCCAGTACGCGCACCTGCATCAGGTGTGTGTGGCCGTTTCAATCCTCACTCGAGCTTTCGCCCGAGTGCAACGCAGCGGGTCGGCGGTGGTGGTGTTGGTCGCGGGTTTCAATCCTCACTCGAGCTTTCGCCCGAGTGCAACTCTGGGGGGTCGTCGGCCAAAAAGTGCGTAAGTAAGTTTCAATCCTCACTCGAGCTTTCGCCCGAGTGCAACCGGGGTGTACAACGAATACGTGCACATCAATCGCGTTTCAATCCTCACTCGAGCTTTCGCCCGAGTGCAACATCGTGCCGGGATTGCTGTTGCTGCCCGATGGGGAGTTTCAATCCTCACTCGAGCTTTCGCCCGAGTGCAACGCGAGCGCTGTCGGCTGCGCTGGGGGGAGCTGGGCGTTTCAATCCTCACTCGAGCTTTCGCCCGAGTGCAACAAGTTTCAAGGTGCACAGGGAACGCTGTCCCCAAGGTTTCAATCCTCACTCGAGCTTTCGCCCGAGTGCAACCGAGTCCGCACCGAGGGCGTAGGGCAGGCACGCCGCGTTTCAATCCTCACTCGAGCTTTCGCCCGAGTGCAACGGCCTCATTCTAGCGTGCGTACTGGACGGGGTTCAATAGGCCGTTTGCGCGAACCCCCCCAAAAAGGGTTCCGACGCGGGGTGGGGGAAGGTGGAGGGAAAGCGGGTTTTCAATGTCCCCTAGCCGATTTCTCGGCTTGCGCGAACCCCCCTGGGTTTTGGCACTTGCTTGGGGTTCGCGCAGTTCTCTAGGCATCAGATTACCTCAGGCTGCACAAACCGCGCATACCCCGCCCCGAGGCTGGGGGCATGAACAAGACACGTTCTGCTCTCGGGAAAAAGCAAATCGGCTGGTTGGTTGCGTTGGTTCTGTTGTTGGGAGGGTTAACCGTTTTGGTGCCTGCTTCGGTGTACTGGCAGGCCAATGGCGATCAGCCCAAGTGTTGTGCTGGCGGCTAGGGTGGGCTGGGCAGCCCAGCTACAGCTTAGTATGATGAAAAATGCGTGAGGGATCTGGAGCTGTTGAGGGTAAACTTAGAGGCTCTGGTCGAGCAGGGCCGGGCCGACCTGGCCCTACAACTGCTGCAAAATGCCAGCGAGCAGCACCAAACCTATTATCAAACCGAAAGGTTTTTGCACCTGCTGGAGGGGGTGCCGGAACCCTTACAGCAAGAGCTGACCTTTCAGCGCATCTACCTGCAAACCCTGGCTCGAGCCCGAAAGCCAAAGGATGTTCTGGCCTGGTTCGAGTCCAATACCTCTACCGATGGCCTGCACCTTTATCAGGCCTGGGCCCTTCTTCAGTTCAACCAGAACCAACAGGCCTTGGAGGTGCTTCAAAGCCTCTGCGAGGCTTCTGTGCCCGATAAGGGCCTTTACTACCGCTGCCTGGGTATGGCCATGGGCCGGCTTAAGCAGGCCGGATGGCAAAAATGCTTTGAGCAGGCCCGCGCACATCTGCAGGGCAACGCCCTGGGACGCATGCTGCTGGATTATGGCTGGCACTTTTACGCCAGCGGTCAGCATACCCAAGCCCATGCAATCTGGGCCGAAGCCCTTATCTATCTTGAAAACGACCCTTATTATCTGGCCTGGACGCACAGCAACATCGGCTACCTTTTGCTCAAAAATGAGCCAGGCAAGGCCGAGCGACATTTTTTAGAGGCGCTCCGTATAAGCCAGAAAAAAGCGGCCCGCGGCTTCCGCAGCCGGGCTTTGCTGGGGCTGGGGATTGTGCGGCGCATGTTCGCCGAATTGCAGCGGGCCTTGCAAGCCTACCAGGAGGCCTACAAGGCCAAGGGCGATACCGACGACACCCAACTGGCCCTGTGGGGCTGGGGTCACACCTTGCGTCTTATGGGCCAGGTTGAGGAGGGGCTGGCTAAGCTGTTGCAGGCTCACCGGATCAACCCCGAGGTGCGCTGGCTCGAGCTGGACATCGCTGCGGCCTACCTAATGCTGGGCCACCTCGAGTACCTCGAGCAGAACCTGCCCTACCTTCGCACCATTCCCCTGCGGGATCGGGATAAAATTGTACTGGGCATCCTCGAGGCCGAGTGGCTGCGGCGTAAGGGCGACCTGGCCCAGGCCAAAGCCCGGCTGGCCTCTGTGGAAACCAACAACCTCTGGTTCAGAGAAGAGCTGAGCTGTTTTCCCCTGCTGGCATCGGCTATCCAGGGTACGGAACCCAGTTTGCGCGCGAGCTACCGGGTAGAGGTGAACCCCTATGGGCGTTTGCAGGTTCGGGTCAATAGCCGGCCTGTGCTACTTCCAGCCGTTAGCAAGGCCGGAGAGTTGCTGGTGTTTTTGTTGATAAAGGGGGGTTCGGCCAGCCTCGAGGTTTTGTTGGATCAGATTGCCACCCCCGGCAAGAACCCCCGTAAAGCCTTGTGGGAAGTGGTCAATTCCCTGCGGATGGCCCTGGGCTGGAAGGACAGCGTGCGCAGCACTGGGAGGATGTACACCCTCGACCCCGAAAGCGAGTGGGTCTTCCCAACCGAGCCTCCCCTCGACCACCAGGGGCAGATGCTCGAGTTCATGCCGGGTTATTACAGCAACTGGATCGAAGAATACCGGCAGCAGTGGAACGTTATCTAACATCAGCAGGTGCGATGGCAGCCAACAGGGGCTCGATGGTTTTATTTGCTATTTGATATGAATACACTCATATTTTATCAAGTAATGAGCGCACAAAAATCCATCTGGACGAGAGCTGGACGGCAAGGTTTACGCTACTAGTCAAGCCTTGCTGCTGGCGCTGATATGGAAGCAACGTACCATCAAAACAAAGCCCACAGGCTGCTCCGGCTGCTGGAGCTGCTCGAGCAGAAAGCCTGGCGGCCCCACGAGCTGCGCAAAGAGCTGGGCCTTGGGGAACGGGCCATCTTCGATTACCTGCTCGAGGCCGAGGCCCTGGCCGAGCGGCTGGGGCTCGAGTTCCGGCACGACCGGCTGCGGGGCCTCTACTGGGTCGAGGTGCGGGAGCGGCTGAGCCTTACCGAAACCGTGGTCGCCCATGCGGCTTTGCGTATGCTGGCGCACCATGCGCCGGGTAGCAACAAAGCCTACCAGGAAGCCTTGCGAAAACTATCCAAACACCTGCCGGAGCCCCTGCGCAGCATCGCCCTGCGCAGCACCGAGGCCCTGAACCAGCGCCCCCCCAGCCTGAGCGGGGCCAACCTCGAGACCCTCACCCAGGGCTGGCTCAACCAGCAGGTGGTGGCCTTCGAGTACCGTCTTCCCCAGGCGCGGGTTATCCGGGTTGAACTCGAGACCTACTTCATCGAGGTGTCCCGGGCCAATATGGCGGTTTACGTGATCGGTAAAGACCGGCTGTATGGCCGGGGCCTGCACTACCTCGAGAACCTCAAGACCTACAAGCTCGAGCGCATCCAGCGTCCGCGCCTGCTGGACGAAACCTACACCATTCCCGACGACTTCGACCCCAGCCAGTACCTCTCCAACGCCTGGGGCATCGTGCGCAGCGAACCGCCCATGCAGGTGCGGCTGCGCTTCAACCCGGAGGCCAGCGAGCGCATCCGGGAGGGGGGTTACCCCAACCTGCAGATCCTTGAGCAGCTCGAGGGTGGTAGCACTCTCGTTCAAATTACCGTTGGCACCGATACCGAAGGATTCCCCCTCGAGCTGCTACCCTGGATTCAGAGCTGGGGGCCCAGGGTGGAGGTGCTGGAGCCAGAAAGCCTGCGGCGGGCCTGGCTGGCCGAGGCGCGGGCGGTGCTCGAGCAGTACGGGCAGCCCGGCCTGGTTTCCAGAACCTACTGGGCCCACACCCACCCCAACCCCGCCCGCTGGCAGCCCCTGCGGGAACACCTGCACCAGGTGGCCGAACGGGCGGCGGCCAAGGCCCGGCCCTTTGGCGAGGAAGAAAACGCCCGGCTGGCGGGCCGCCTGCACGACCTGGGCAAGTACGGCGACCTGTTCCAGCGCCGGCTCGAGGGCAGGGAAAAGGGCCTCGACCACTGGTCGGCGGGGGCCCACCTGGCCTTGTTTGAGTACCGCCAGCCCGCGGTGGCCCTGGCCGTACAGGGCCACCACATCGGGTTGCAGAGCGGGGCTAAGGAAAGCCTGAAGGAGATGAAGCTACGCGAGGACGGAAAGGGCTTCCCCCCCGATTTGCGGCTGAGCGAGCCCGACCTCGAGGTGCTCAAAGCCCGCCTGCAGAAGGACGGCCTCGAGCTGCCCCCGCCCAGCCGTACCCTCATCACCCCGCCGGCCAGCGCGGCCGCCATGCTGGATACCCGCATGCTCTTCTCGGCCCTGGTGGACGCCGATTTTCTGGACACCGAGGCCCACATCAAAGGCCCTGAAGCCCGTCCTGCACCCCCGGAATTGCGGGCCAGGGAAGCCCTGGAGCGCCTCGAGGCCCACCTGGCCCGGCTCGGTCAGGCAGGCCACATCCCCCAGAAAACGCGCGAGCTGCGCAGGCTGGTGGCCGAGGCCGCAGCAAGCGCAGCAGAACAGGCCGCCTCGGTCTTCACCCTCACCGCCCCCACCGGCCTGGGCAAAACCCTGGCCATGCTGCGCTTCGCCCTGCGGCGGGCCGTGCGCGACCCCCGCATACGCCGGATTGTGGTGGTGCTGCCCTATCTTTCCATCCTCGACCAGACCGCCAAAGTCTACCGCGAGCTGTTCCAGGACTTCGGGCCCCATTACATCCTGGAAGACCACAGCCTGGCCTATCGGCCCCTCTCCAGAGAACTCTCCGACGAGCAGGACTTGCAGGAGCGCGAACGCCGCCTCCTGAGCGAAAACTGGGAGGCCCCCATCGTCCTTACCACCCACGTGCAGCTTCTGGAAAGCCTGCACGCCAACCGCCCTGGGGCCTGCCGCAAACTGCACAACCTGGCGGGTAGCGTGCTGCTTTTCGACGAGGTGCAGACCCTGCCCACCCACCTGGCTCTGCCCACCCTCAAAACCCTGGCCCACCTGGCCAGCGAGAAGTACGGGGCGGTGGTGGTGTTTTCCACCGCTACCCAGCCCGCCTTCGACACCCTGCACGAGCAGATCCGGCGCGGTGAGCCCCAGGGCTGGCAGCCGGTGGAGATGCTGCCGGAACCCGAACAGCTTTTTGCCCAGAGCCAGCGGGTAGAACTCGAGTGGTGGCTGAAAAACCCCACCCCCTGGCCCCACCTGGCTACCCTGCTGGAGGCCGAGCCGCAGGTGCTGGCCGTGCTCAACCTCAAGCGCCAGGCCTACGCCCTGTTCCACGAGGCCCAGGCGCGCGACCTCGAGGGGCTCTACCACCTGTCCACCGCCCTGTGCCCGGCCCACCGGCGGGGGGTGCTCGAGGAGGTACAGCGCCGCCTCGAGCAGGGCCAGCCCTGCCGCCTGGTAGCCACCCAGGTGGTGGAAGCCGGGGTGGAGCTGGACTTCCCGGTGGGCTATCGCGCCCTGGGGCCGCTCGAGGCCATCGCCCAGACCGCCGGGCGCATCAACCGGCACGGCCTGCGCCCGCAGGGTCGGCTGGTGGTTTTCCTGCCCGAGGAGGAAGCCTACCCCGACCGGGCCTATGGCCGGGCCGCCGCCCTTACCCGCACCTTGCAGGCCGAGGGGCCGCTCACGCTCGAGCCCGCCACCTTCCGCCGCTACTACCAGAGCCTCTACGCGCTCCAGCAGGTGAGCAACCCCGAGATCGAGGCCTTGATTCAGACCCAGAACTACGCCGAGCTGGCCCGGCGCTACCGAATCATCGAGTCGGCGGCGGTAAACGTGGTGGTGCCCTACAACGACGAAGCCCTGGCCCTGATGCAGGAGGCCCGCGACCAGGGCATTTCCGCGGCCTGGATTCAGCGGGCCCGGCCCTACACCGTGCCCTACTTCCTGCCCCAAGATGGCCCCCCGCCCTTCCTGGAGACGGTCTTCCTGCGCTATGGGCGGGGCGAGGCCCCGGACTGGTTTCTCTCTGCCGACCCCGCGCTCTACGACGCCCGGCTGGGCTTTACACCCCAGGAGGGAGGGGCCGCGGGGCTGGTGGTCTGAAAGGAGGTTGGATGCGAAGTTTTCAGTTAGAAGTCTGGGGAGAGCTGGCCTGTTTCACCCGGCCCGAGTTCAAGGTGGAGCGCTTCAGCTACCCCATCATCACCCCCAGCGCGGCGCGTGGTATCTTCGATGCCATCTACCTCGACTTCGACCCCCAGCACAAAACGCCCCTGATGTACTGGCAGGTGCGCCGCATCGAGGTGCTGAGCCCGGTGCGCTACATCAGCCTGATGCGCAACGAGGTCAAGGAGAAGGCCAGCGTGCGCAACATCCAGGCCTGGATGAAAGACCCCAGCCGCTTTGAGCCCCTGTACGCCGACGCCTCGGGGGATGAGACCAGCGGTGGTGCCAAGGGCCGCACCCAGCGCCAGACCATGGCCCTCAAAAACGTGCGCTACCGCCTGACCGCCCAGGCCGTGCTCTACCGCGAAGACCCCGCTTTGCGGCAAAAAATCGAGCAGAGTTTTCTCCGGCGGGCTCGAGCCGGCCAGTGCATCTACCAGCCCTACCTGGGCTGCCGCGAGTTTACCGGCTACTTCCGGCTGGTGGAGGATGAAGGGGCCGCCCCGGTGCCCTACAACGAAAAAATCGGCTGGATGCTTTACGACGTCTTCGACCTCTCGCGCCCAGGCCGCCCGCTGCGTACCGACCGCGGCGAGAAACCGAGCATCAGCCTGTTCGAGGCCGAGGTGGTGCAGGGGGTGCTCGAGGTGCCCCCCTACGAAAGCCCACAGGTTCGCAAAGGGGGTGGGTGATGCTTTCGCAGTTGGTCTCGTACACCCAGCAAAAGGGGTTGCTGGCCGAGCCGGGCTTTACCACCAAAGAAATCCGCTGGCTGGTGGGGGTAAGCCCGCAGGGGGCCTTCACCGAGCTGATTCCGCTGGAAAACCAGGCCAGAACCGCGCCCGACCTTTCCCAGCCCGATATGATTAGCCTTCCCGGCTACCTGCGGGGCCAGGGGCATTCGGTAGAGCAGGCCGCTCACTTCCTGGCCGATACCTGCGCGGTGGTGTTTGGCCTGGCCGAGCGGGACGCTAACGGCCAGGTCAGGAAGCCCGATGAGCACGCCAGGAACCTGCAAAAACAGGCCACCTTCCGTCTGCTGATTCAGCTTGCCGCCAACGACGTACCGCTCCTAAAACCCATTGCCCAGGCCCTGTCCGACCCGGAGCAGATGCAGACAATTTTGCAGAAGCTCGAGGCCCAGGCCCAGAAAAGAGGGGCCGAAAAGCTCAAACCCACCGATAAAGTCTCCTTTTGGCTTCAGGGCCGGTGCGTGCTGGACTTCCCCGACTGGCACGACTGGTGGCGGCAGTTCAGAACCCAGGCTTTCCCCAAGTCGGGCTCAGAAGGGCGCATGCCCTCGTTCGCCAGCGGTGCGCTGGTGACCCCCGCCTCCACCCACCCCAAGGTGACTAAGCTGGGTGGGAGCGCCTTTGGGCACGCCCTGGTCACCTACGACAAGGAGGCTTTTGAGTCCTATGGCCTCTCGCAGGGGGAAAACGCCGCGGTGGAGGAGCAGGCCGCCAATGCCTACCGGGCCGGGCTGGATGCCCTGCTGGAGAAAGCCGAGATCCTGGGCGAGATGAAGGTGGTGGTCTGGTACGATCGGGAAATTCCAAAAGAAGACGACTTCTTCAAAGACCTCTTCGCGCCTGCAGCAGACGAGGCCCAGGAGCTACAGGCCCTCGAGCGCGCCCGTCGGGTTTTACAGGCCCTCCGAACCGGCCAGGCCCCGCCCGTTCTGCAGAGCGCCCGCTTCTTTGCCGCCGCCATGAGCCCGGCCTCGGGCCGGGTGATGCTGCGCGACTGGCAGATGGGGCGGCTCGAGGACTTCATTGATGCAGTGGCGGCCTGGTTTTCCGACCTCACCATCGTGCGGCGCGACGGGGGGAGCCTTGCCAGCCCCCCCGGCCTCAACCGGCTTTTCCAGAGCCTGCAGCGGCCCAAGACCCCCGAGCAAAACCTCGACGACTACCTCAAACCCATCAAACAGCTCCAAACCCCCCTCTGGCGGGCCGCCCTCAACCCCCGCCTGCCCATCCCCTACGCGGCGGTCGCTAAAATCATGGAGACCCACACCGCCGAGGTGATGACCGGGGGTTTTACTGAAGCCTTGAAGGCTCAGAAACCCGACGCTGCTGCCCTTGGGCGCATCTACGCCCGTATGGGGCTTTTGAAGGCCTACCACAACCGCAAAGGAGGTTACCGGATGAGCGCAGAACTCGACCTAAGCCACCCCAGCCCGGCCTACCACTGTGGCCGCTTGATGTGCCTCCTGGCCCAGATTCAGGAGGCCGCCAGCGAGTCCGAGATCAACGCCGGGGTGATCCAGCGCTACTACGGGGCCGCTTCCAGCACGCCCTCGCTGGTGCTGGGCCGGCTGACCCGGCTCTCGCAGCACCACCTGGCCAAGATGGCTAAAGACGCACCCGGCCTGGCCTACTGGTTCAACACCCAGCTCGCCGAGGTCTGGAAAGCCCTGGGTAAAAACCTGCCGCGCACCCTGAGCCTGGAAGAACAGAGTCTTTTTGCCCTGGGCTACTACCAGCAGATGGCCGCTAGCCGCAAGAAATCTGATTCTGAAAAGGAGAGCGCATGAACCCTATCCAGAACCGCTACGAGTTCCTGCTGTTTTTCGACGTTAAGGACGGCAACCCCAACGGCGACCCCGACAGCGGCAACGCCCCGCGCATCGACCCTGAGGACGGGCACGGCCTGGTGAGCGACGTGGCCCTGAAGCGGCGCATCCGCAACTACGCCCAGGTGGCGGGGGCCAGCATCTTCGTGCAGCACGGCACCAACCTGAACCGGCCCATCTTCGAGGCCCACGTAAAAAGCCAGGGAGGGTTTACCGGAAGCAAGACCAAAGACAAAGTAGAGGCCGCGCGGCGCTGGATGTGCGAGCAGTTCTTCGACGTGCGCACCTTTGGCGCGGTGATGAGCACCGGGGCCAACGCCGGCCAGGTGCGGGGGCCGGTGCAGATCACCTTCGCCCGGAGCCTCGACCCCATCTTTCCGGCGGAGTTCAGCATTACCCGTGGGGCGGTGGCCGAGGACGTAAAAAACGCCAAAACCCTGGAAGACTACCTGCGCTGGGAGGCCGAGCAGCCCGAGGACAAGCTGCGCACCATGGGGCGCAAAAGCCAGGTGTCCTACGGGCTGTACATGGCTAAAGGCTTCATCAGCGCCCACCTGGCCGAGCAAACCGGCTTTAGCGAGGCCGACCTGAAGCTGCTGGTGGAAGCCCTCATGAACATGTTCGAGCACGACCGCAGCGCCAGCAAGGGCCACATGGCGACCCGCCGCCTGTACCTGTTCAAGCACGTGGGCAACGGCGACCCCAATAACGCCGAGCAGAACCGGCGGCAGGCCCGGCTGGGCTGTGCGCCTGCACACCGACTGCTCGAGCTGGGGCAGGTGGTCTCGGTGGAGCGGCTGGACGATAGCAGGCCCCCGCGCAGCTTCTCCGATTACCGGATTACCGCCGACCCCGCCCAACTGCCCAAAGGGGTGCGGATGCTCGAGCTTTCCGAGTGGGACGAGGCCAGGTGGGATGCCTGGATGGGAGCCTAGCCATGCCCAGGACGGTTCCGATTCCACCCCCGCCGCTCAAAGCGCCGGCCCTGGAAACCTGGACGCTCCGGCTGCGCACCATCACCCCCATGTTTGGCGGCAGCGCCACACCGCGTCAAGTAGACCCTGAGCACCCGGTGCGGGCAGCCAGCGTGCGCGGCCACCTGCGTTTCTGGTGGCGGGCTACGGCAGGGGCCTGGTATGCCACCCCGGGGGAGCTGTTCAGAGCCGAAGAGGAGATCTGGGGCAGCGCCCAGCGGTATGGGAAGGTAGCGCTGCGTGTGCTCGAGCAGAAAACGGGGGATGCCGTCAAGCCTTCGGATCTGGTTGGGGACAGGGGCACAGCCAGAACCGGGCCGATGGAGCGCTTCTTTCTGCACCCTTTTAATCCGAATAGAAGCGAGGGCCTCGAGGAGGCCAGCGGGCTCAGGTGGGTGGAGTTTACCCTCGAGCTCACCCCCAACCTGCCCGACCCCGAAAAAGAGCACCTGCGCCGTGCCCTTCGGGCCTGGATTGCTTTCGGTGGCATAGGTGCTCGCACCAGGCGGGGGGTAGGGGCGCTCGAGGCTGTAAACGACCTGCAAAACTGGCTACCGGCCAACCCCGAGCAGCTCAGGGCCTGGTTTGCCCAGAAACCCGTGGAAACCCCCCAGCACACCACACTTTCCGGTGCGGTGGTCTGTCTAGGCCAAGCCCGCAAACCCAACAACACGGATCTCTTCAAGGGCCACACAGCCTGGCGCGAGCTGGGCCGCTTTTGGGCTCGTTTGCGCAAAGGGCACTTTGTGGAAGACTCCCAGACGGGCGAAACCATGGCGTACACACCCATGGCCGGGGGCAAGTGGCGCGACCATAAAACCCTCCTGGCCCTGAGGCCCAACCAGGCGCAGATCGCTCTGGCGAAGCCGTACCTGGGCCTGCCCATCGTCTACCAGCGCCTGGGGAACAGCTTTAGCGGCACCCTCGAGGCCCAGCACGCCCAGGGTAAGCGCATGGCCTCGCCCATCATCCTGAAACCCATTGCCTTTGCCGATGGCAGTGTGCGGCCCGCAGTGGTGTTGCTCAAGGCCCCCCCGCCCGAGCGCATCAAAATTGGCGGCCAGGAGCTTGCACTTTATATCCCCGACGCCGACCCCGTGCTGGAGGCGCTCGAGGCCGACGACCCCCTCGAGGCCGTTCGCAAAGCAGCCCATAGCCAGGGCTTTACCCAGGAGGTGCGCCTGTGACCCACCTGCTCTCTATCTCCATCGGCCCCGTACAGGACTTCATCGCCGCGGCCCGGCGCACCGCTGACCTGTACGCCGGTTCGCAAATTTTGCAGGAACTAAGCCGGGTGGTGGCCCGCTATCTGGCCGACCAGAACGCCCTGCTCATCTTCCCATCCAACCAGGAAGCCGACGGGGCCAACAAAATTCTGGCCGAGGCGACCGGCGACCCCCAGCAGTTGGCCGAGGGGGCTCGCAAAGCCGCTCAGGAAAAGCTAAAGCAGCTTTGGCAAGAAGCCATAGACGGCCTCCCGGAGCGCTACCAGAAGCAGATCGACCAGGGCAGGGCGCAGCTTCAGCTTGAAAGTTTTCTCGAGTTCTACGCGGCCTGGGTTCCGCTGGAAAACAACTACCCCCAGGCCCGGCAAAGCGTGGAGCGTCTGCTGGCCGGACGCAAGGCCCTGCGCGAGTTTGTCCCCACCCAGCAAAACGACGAGGGCATACCCAAGTCGCCCCTCGATCCTTCCCGCGCAGCGGTGATTGATCCCCGCATGTGGGGCGAGGCCACCCTGCGCCTGCCCGATGGCGCCCACCGCCCCCTCCGCATCAAGCCCACCGAGCACCTCGACGCCATCTCGCTGCTCAAGCGCTGCTATGGCGCAGGTATGTATCAGACAGTGGTGGACACCCGCACCATGGCCCGCCGGGCCCAAAACCCCAAAGCCCAGCCCGAAGATCGCTGGGGCGAGGACGACGACCGCATCACAGAACCCCAGCCCTACTTCGCCATCCTGGTGGCCGACGGCGACCGCATGGGCGAGCTGATTAGCCAGCAGGACAACCCCGAAGCCCACCGCAAGCTTTCCAACACACTCGACGACTTCGCCCACGAAGCCCAGAGGATTGTTCGGGAGCACCACGGCTTTATGGTCTACTCCGGCGGTGACGACGTGCTGGCTTTTTTACCGGTGAATCAGGCCGTTGCCTGCGCGCAAGACCTCTCCGAGAGCTTCCGGCACCGGGTGCGCGGAACCCTCTCGGCAGGGATAGCGGTGGTGCACTACCGCGAACCGCTCTCCCTGTCTTTGCAGCGGGCTCGAGACGCCGAAAAAGCGGCCAAGGATGGGGGGCGTAACGCCCTGGCGGTGGCCCTGCACACTCGAGGGGGCGCACCCATTACCGTGGTGCGCACCTGGGACAGGCTGCGCTGGCGTGAGCTATTGCAGTCGTTCGAGCAGGGCGATCTCACCCAGGGCCTGGCCTACGATCTGCTCGAGCTGGCCCGGGAGTGGCAGGACGATATGAACGTGGCCTACCTGCAAGCCGAGGCCGAGCGCATCCTGGGGCGTAAGGAGCGCAAGGGCCTGAAGCTGCCCCTGTTCGAATCCCGCCAGGATTTGCTCGACTACGCCAAAGAGCTGGTTGTTGCTCGTTTTCTAAGCGGTGTAAAAACCGAAAATCAACCGGAGGTTAGCCGTGCCTGAACGTGTTCTGGAAATTCAAGCCCTCACCCCCCAGTTTTGGCGCGATGGAAGGCCCTTTAGCGCCGCCGATGGAACCGAGACAGCCGCGCAAAGCCTGCCTTTGCCCTTACCCAGCACAGTGGCGGGTTTTGTTCGAACTCAGATTGGCCTGGCCCAGAAGGTCAACTGGGGCAACTACCAGTTCCTTCGGAGCCTGCACGGCCTACCCATTTATGGCCCTTTGCTGGCCCGCAGGGAAGAAATTGTGCTGCCCGCACCACGCGATGCGCTGGTTTACCAGAAGGAAGGCCATAACAAAATTATGCGCTTGCAACCTTTCAGGCCGGTGGGGGGATGCAACCTGCCCAATGGCCTGATGCCGCTCCGGGTGAGCGAAGATGTCAAACCCCAGCCCGGTTACAGCCTATGGCGGCAGACCGATATGGAGCAGTGGCTACTAGGGGAGACTACTCTGCCTGAGCCGATGGCGGGCCTGCCCAGCGAGCAGCGTATCCATGTGGCAATGGATCCATCCAAGGGCAAGGCCCGGGAAGGCCAGCTTTTTAGCGCGAGCTACCGGGCTCTCGAGCAAGTGCAGGACGGGCAGTACATCCCCTATACCCTGCGGGCCAGGGCCGCCCTACCCGAAGGCCACCAGCCCCAGCTTCTGGGCTTTTTGGGGGGTGAGTCGCGCCCAGTAGCGTTGCGGGTGCGCGAGGAACTATCCCGCTACTGGTGGGACTGCCCCAAAAGTATCCAGGAAGCCTTTGCCGGGCTTGCCAAGGGCCAGCTAATCCGCATGGTACTGGCGACCCCCGCCCTGTTCGATGACGGCTGGAAGCCAGGGTGGCTCAATAAAAGCGGCGAGCTACACCTGCCCAAAGGGCTTTCCAGGGTGAAGCTTCGCCTGGTGGCCGCTGCAGTAGGGCGGCGGGAGCCCGTCTCGGGCTGGAACCTACGGCATCAGGCACCCAAGCCGGTGCGCTGGATGGTGCCCGCGGGCAGCGTTTACTTCTTTGAGCTGCTGGAGGGCGATCCCAGCGCGGTGCTGGAAAGCTGGTTGCGCCCGGTCTCGGACAACGAACAAGACCGTAAGGACGGCTTTGGACTCGCTTTATGGGGGGTGGGAAGTTATGCAGACTAAGGCGTTTTTCTTACAGGCCCTGACCCCGGTACACCCCGGTACCGGGCAGGTTTCGGGCTCGGTGATTGACCTGCCGGTGGCCCGTGAAGCGGCCACAGGTTTTCCGCTGATTCCCGCCAGCAGCCTCAAAGGGGTGCTGCGCGATGGGCGCGCGGATGAGGCGGCCAATAAGGTGTTTGGTTCGCTGGAGCAGATGGGCGAGCTTACCCTCACCGACGCCCGCTTGCTGCTGCTGCCGGTGCGTTCCTACGCGGGAACTTTTGCGCTCATTACCTGCCCGCTGGTGCTCCAGCGCTGGCAGCGCGACGCCGAAGCCCTGGGCCTATCGCTGGAACTGCCCCAACCAGGCATCACCGGTGAGGAAGCCCTGGCCGGGAGCGCCATCCAGTACCACAACCAGGTGATTCTGGAGGACATCGACCTTAAGGTAAAAGGCTCTTCCGAAGCGCTGGCTAAGGCCATCAGCGGGCTGCTGTTTGGAAAAGAGGAGCCAGACCTGATAGAACGCCTGGCCCTGGTGAGCAACGATGTGTTCAGCTACTTTTGCCAGACTGGCCTCGAGGTCATCGCACGGGTGCGCCTCGAGAGCGCAAGCAAAACCGTCGCCAGCGGGGCTTTGTGGTACGAGGAGGCCATCCCCGCCGAGGCCGTTTTCTCGTGCTTTGCCCTCGCCA
>Ga0101944_10000971_pt1 | contig 70217 bp, 41 predicted proteins | sample DewCreD2012metaG_FD_75245 | JGI IMG/M metagenome (GOLD analysis project Ga0101944, IMG submission 75245) | Hot spring sediment bacterial and archeal communities from British Columbia, Canada, to study Microbial Dark Matter (Phase II) - Dewar... ... | reverse complement strand
GCGGTGGCTCTCCTGAGGCCCCATCCGCACCGCGGCCCATGAGATCTCCCGGCCGCGGGCGTCGACTGCCCCCAGCGCGGGATAGGGTCGGCCATCCACCACGATCTCCTCGACGCGACCGGGGAACGTCGCCTGCCAGTAGAAGGCGGGGCCTACCAGATTGACAAGGGTGGTCGCCCGATTTTCCTCGTGTCTGACTGAGATCAGGTTGTCGAGCGCTGGTACGTGCGCCAGTTCGGCCCAAGTCGTCTGTCGCGCCAAAGCGGGACAGGTGACCACAGCGCGCTCGCGCGCGTCGGGCGCCAGGCCCATCATGCCCGCGGCCAGGTTGCCGATCACCGCGAACGAGACCTCCGGGTACTCGCGGCGGGCGTAGCTGGGGTCGATCTGCGCGCACAGCTCGGCGTAAGCGTCCTCGATGCGGCCGTACTGATAGTAGAGGCCGGGTAGATACGAACGCTCCTCGACATTACGTCGGCCATGGTCGATCACATCCTGCAGAGCCAGCGCCGCGCGGCGCTCGTCCTCGGGCAAAGGGGTCAGGTCGACGACGGGCAAGGGACGCGGCTGCGGAGGAGCGATCTTCGCCACGGGGCGACCGTCGACCTCTGGAAACGTGGTGCGCAACACCTCGTGCCGCCGGGCAATTTCGTTCAACGCCCGCTCGGCCAACGACACGTCCAACCGGCCCCGAATGCGGATCGGCGAGTAGATCGTGTAGGTGGGCCGCTCGCGCTCCAATTGATCGAGGAACCACAGGGCTTCCTGGGTCAGCGACGGCAACAGCACGCCCTCGCGCGGCACGCGGGGGATGGGATCGCCGTCCGAGGGCGCTTTTTCCGCGGCGGCGACGCACTCCGCGAGCCGGGCGATGGTGGGCGTCTCGTAGACCTCGCGCAGCGGGATGGCCACGCCCAGCCGTTCCCGGAGCCGATTCAGCAAGATCGTCACTTGCAGCGAATCGCCGCCCAACTCGAAGAAATTGTCGTGGATGCCCACCCGATCCAGGCGCAACACGCCCATCCACGCCTCGGCGATTTCCGATTCGACTTTGGTGCGCGGGGCGACATAGGGGACGATCAGGTCGGGCCGGCGGCGCACGGCCTGGCGGTCCCCCTCGGCCGCCTCGGGCCCGCTTCGCCCGCCAGGCTGGTCCTGGCGTCCGCGCGCCGGGACGGCGGCGGCGGGCCCGCCGGTCTGGCGCGCGTGCGCTAGCGCGTCGCGATGCACCGCCCACAAACGCTGGCGTTGCCAAGGATAGGTCGGCAGGCGGACGCACCGGCCGTCGGCCGGCGCGACGTGTTCCCAGCGGATGTCCGCCCCCACGGCGTAAAGGCGGCCCACGGCCCAGAGCGCGTCGGGGTCCGCGCCGCAGGAGGACGCCGCGATCGCGCGAACGCTTTGTCCCTCGGGATTGATCCATCCCGAAACGTCGAGTTCCCCTTGGCCCGGACCGAGTTGCAGGCAAACGTCGATCTTCCGCTCGCGAAGCACGGCCAGCGCGGCGGTCCAGCCGTCGTGGGACTGGAGCGCTCGGCGCCAATGCGACGCCGGAAGGTCTTTGCCGCGGTGCAGTTTTCCGTCCACGGACGAAACGAACGGCAGCGAGGCCTCGCGAGGCGCCGCGATGGGCGCCGGGCCGCCCTCCGGGGGCTCGGCGGCCAGCCGCAACGCCTCGTCCAGCGTCACGATCCCCGCCGCGCAGGCGGCGGCCAATTCCCCGGCGCCCCAGCCCAACACGATCTCCGGGATGACTCCAACGCTTCTCCACCAGGCAACGAGTTCTGCTTGCCGTTTGACGAACTCCGGCCGCCCGGCGGCCGAGTCGCCCAAGACAACAGCGATCTTCACGTCGCGGCCGTAGGGCCGGCGGCCAGCCGCCAGCCGCAGCGCGCTGGCCGTGGCTTCCGGCGATTGAGCGGGACAGGGCGCGATGGACGATGGCCGCTTTGCCGCGGACTCGTGAAGCCCGGCCGGCGACGGGTCTTCGAGATATTCCGCAAGCAACTCGGCCGCCTGCTCGGCGGAGTCGGCCAGGACGGCGAGGCGGCAGTCGTGATGCTCGCGCCGGCACGCCGCGGTGTAACAGAGATCGCGCCAGGCAGGCGGGTTGCCGCGCAACAGTGCCAGATAGGCCGCGGCCAGATCGCGGAGGGCTTTTTCCGTGCGGGCCGATAGGGGCAGAAGCAAGCGGCGGGGGCCGTGCGCCGGTTCCGCCGCGGCGCCGCAGTCGGGGGCCTCCTGGAGCACCACGTGGGCGTTGCTCCCCCCAAAGCCAAACGCGCTGACCCCGGCCAGCCGGGGACCCGCCGCGCGCGGCCACGGCTCCACCGCGCGCGCGACGCGGAGGGGGAGTTGATCGAAGGGGATGTCCGGGTTGGGCGTGTGGAAGTGCAGGTTGGGCGGGATTTGCCGGTGTTCCAGCGCCAGCGCCGTTTTGATCATGCCCGCCACGCCCGCCGCCGCTTCGAGGTGTCCCAGGTTCGTCTTCACCGCCCCGAGGACGCACCGCGACCCCGGCTCGCGCCCTTCCCGAAGCACCGTGCCCAGGGCCATGGCCTCGATGGCGTCTCCCAGACGCGTCGCCGTGCCTTGCGTCTCGACGAACTGGATTTGGCCAGGCGACACCTTGGCCCGGGCATAGGCCTCGCGGAGCACGCGTTCCTGGGCGGCTCGGCTGGGGGCCGTCTGGCCGTTGCTCGTGCCATTCTGGTTCACCGCGCCGGCAAGGATCACGGCGCGGATTCGATCCTTGTTTTTCAGCGCCGCGGAAAGCGGTTTCAGCACGAGGACCCCCGCGCCCTCGCTCCGGACATAGCCGGCGGCCGCGGCGTCGAACGATCGCACCTTGCCGTCGGGCGAGGAGATGCCCGCCTTGGTCAGATTGACCATCCCCGCCGGCGAAAGCAACAGATTCGCCCCGCAGGCCAAGGCCATCTCGCACTCGCCGTGGCGGATGTGCTGGCACGCCAGGTGGACGGCCACCACCGAGGAAGAGCAGGCGGTGTCGATCGCCATGCTCGGGCCGTGCCAGTCGAAGGCAAACGAGATGCGGTTGGCGGCCAGACACAGCGAGGTGCCCGCCGCCGCGTAGCCGTCGGTCTGACGCCCGTCCACGCACATCAGCACGGCGTAATCGCTCGCCGAGATGCCGACGAACACGCCGGTCCTCGTGCCGCGAAGACTTCGCGGAGGCAGGCCGGCGTCCTCCAGCGATTCCCAGGCAAGCTCCAGGAGCATCCGCTGCTGGGGATCGATGCGCGCCGCCTCTTGATCGGAGATCCCGAAAAAATGATTGTCGAACTCGTCGATCCGTTCCAAAAATCCACCCCAGCGGGTGTTCATCTTGCCGGGCGCCGCGGGGTCCGGGTCGAAATAGGCGTCCGCGTCCCAGCGGTCCGAGGGGATTTCACGGATCGCCTCCACGCCGTCGCACATCAGGCGCCAGAACGATTCGGGATCATGGACCCCGCCCGGAAACCGGCACGCCATCCCCACGATCGCAATCGGCTCGCTCTGCCGCCGTTCGATCGCATCCAGACGGGCTTGTGTCTCCTTCAGCGCGAACACGGCCCGCTGCAAGGGACTCATCCGCTCCAGACGTTGGGAAACCGGCTCCGCCACTGTTTTCCTCCCTGGTTGCTTGCGCCGCGCGGTTCGCGGTCCGTCGGTTCAGCCGCCCCTCGGTCGGCGGCGCGAAGGGGACTCATTCCACATGCCGTTCACGAGGACGGTCCCGGTTTTCGCGGCGAAGGCCGTGAAAACGGGCCGGTCCCCATGGCTGGAACAAGGACACGCACATTTTGGGGTCCCAAACGGCCCCGAAAAATGAGCCGGTCCCTGGCCTGTGAAAGGTTGCCATTCCATGGATGCGTGACGCCACGTCGAACCGTCGCTGTGTTCCGTTCTCCCTACTGCCCCAGCTTTTCCAACTGGGCCTCCACCAGGGCCTCGATCTCCTCCTCCGTCATGGCTTCGACTTCGGCCAGGGCCTGCTCGCGGCCCTGATCGTCGGCCGTTTCCGGAGGGACGTCCCGCTCGGCGGCCGCCTCCGTTTCCAAGCGAAGGATGCCGCGGACCACGTGGGCGGCGAGGGCCTCGAGCGTCGGATGGTCGAAGAGGACCGTGGGGTTCAGGTGCTCGCCGATGGAGCGGCCGACCCGGTTGCAGAACTCGACTCCGGTCAGGGAGTCGAATCCCAATTCGTTCAACGGTCGGCGGGGGTCGGGGAGTTCCCCTTCGCCCATGGCCAGCACTTCGGCGGCTGCCTGGCGCACGTGGGCCAGGGCCAGGCCGATGCGTTCGGACGCCGTGGCGTTCTTGAGCGTCTGCAAGAGGGCGGGCGGACCGCTCTCGACCGCGCCGGCACGGGCCCCTCTGGCCATCTCCGAAAGCCAAGGCGGCTCGCTGCCGGCCGGAATCCGCTCGAAGAACTTTGGCCAATCGACGGGCAAGACGCCCGCCTGGACGCGGCCCTCGACCAGCAATTGCTCCATCGTGCGGAGCCCTTGGGCCGGATCGATCCACCCCAGCCCCGTGGCCGACCAGCGGCGTCCCTCGGAGTCCTTGAGCCTCGCCGCCATGCCGACTTCGGCCCAGGATCCCCAATGGATGGCCAGGCCCGGTTGTCCCAGCGACCGCCGCCACGCCGCCAAGGCGTCGAGGAAGGCGTTGGCGGCGGCATAATTGCCCTGGCCGGGCGAACCGAGCAGCGCCGCCGCCGACGAAAACAAGACGAACAGGTCGAGCGGTTGATCCTGGGTCAAGGCGTGCAGGTTCCATGCCCCGAGGACCTTCGAAGCCATCACCCGATCGAACCGTTCGCGGTTCTGTTCGCGGAGCACTCCGTCGTCCAGGACTCCCGCCAGGTGGAAAACCCCGCGAAGCGGAGGCAAGGCCCCGCGGAGGCTGGCGAGCAAGTTGGCGACCTCCGCGCGGTTGCCCACGTCGCATGCCCGCACGGCGATCTTCGCTCCCGACTTTTCCAGGTCCTCCAAAATGCGCCGCGCCTCGTCGGACGGGGCGGAGCGGCTGGTGAGGACGAGATGCTTGCACCCGCGGTCGACCAGCCAGCGGGCCAATTTCAGTCCCAGCCCGCCCAGCCCTCCGGTCACCAGATAGCTCGCGTCCGCGCGGAGCGTCAGGCCGCCGTCGCCGGCGTCGGCGGTCTCCACGGCCTGGATCACCACTTTGCCGATGTGTTCGGCGCGGGCCATGTGGCGCAGGGCGTCGACCACGCGGGGGATGGGATAGCTTCGCAACGGCAACGGCTCGAGCTTCCCCTCGGCGAACTCGGCCATCACCTCTCGCATCAACTGATCGACGGTTTGCGGCTCCTCGGCCATCATCCGATCGAGGGCGATGGCGTGGAACGCGACGCCCGGCCGGAACGCGTCGACCCGTTGCTGGTCCCAGAGGTCCGTCTTGCCCAATTCCAGGAAGCGTCCCCCGGCGCGAAGGACCGAGAGGCTCGCCGCGATCGAATCGCCGGTCAACGAATTGACGACCAGGTCGACCCCTTCTCCGCCCGTGGCTTCCTGGATCTTGCGCGCGAATTCCGTGGAGCGGGAATCCATGACGTGTTCGATGCCCAGCGACTTGAGGTAGTCGCGCTTCTTGGGGCTGCCCGCCGTGGCGAAGATTTCCGCGCCAACGCGGCGGGCGATCTGGATCGCGGCGAGGCCGACGCCGCCGGAGGCCGCGTGGATCAGCACCCGCTCTCCCGGTCGCAGGTTGCCCAGCCGGCGCAGGGCGAGATGGGCGGTGAGGAAACAGATGGGAATGGTCGCGGCCTCCTCGAAGCCGAGGTGCTTCGGCTTCAGGGCGGCGAACTCGGCGAGCGTCGTCGCGTAACTGGCGAAGCTCGCCGGGGCCAGGGCCAGCACCTCGTCGCCCGGCCGAAAACGCTCCACGCCCGGTCCCACGGCGACGATCTCGCCCGCGCACTCGCCGCCAAGCGGGCCCGGATCGCCGGGATAGAGGTTCAGGAGGTTGAGCACGTCGCGAAAATTGAGTCCGCTGGCGCGAACCTTGATTTCCACCTGGCCGGGTCCCGGCGCTTGTCGGACGGCGGGGCGCAACGCCACGTTGTCCAACTGACCCCGCGCGGTGATTTCCAGGCGATACGGCTGACCCTTGGGAACCTCCAGGCCGCCGGTTGCCTGGCGCAGCCGCCGCAAGCGGGCCACGCGCCGCTCGCGCCCCCGGTAGGCCACCTGGTCTTCGCGCGAGTTCGCCATCAGCTCTTGGACCAGGTGCTCAACCGCCAGGCGGCTCGCTCCAAGCCCGACGGTCTCCATTCCGAGCGGGTCCGCGTCGATCTGGCCCGGAGGAGCCTGGAGTTCGCGGGGCGTTGTGGGAAGGGCCTCCGTTTCGCGGGAATCGAGATCGATCCGCGTGCAGGCCAGTTCGGGATGCTCGGCGGCGATCACGCGGCCCAAGCCCCAGATCGGGGCCTGGCCAAGCGACAGCGGCGCGGGGTAATCGGGAATGGCTTGGGCTCCGCGGGTGACGGCCCAAAGGCGCGGCAACGCCGCCCGGCCCTGTTGCGTCAGGGCGTGAACCACGTCCAGCAATCCGCCCCAGCCGACCTCGCGCGCGGCTTGAAAGTCCGGCCCCTCCGTGGTTCCATTCACGTCCAGGGCGCCGAGATAGAGCACTCCGCGGGCGTCGCTCTCCGCCCCCGCCAGGAATTCCCAAACCGCCGCCTCGCGCGACGCCGAATCCCCGGCGGCGGGCACGACCCGGCAACGATGTCCCGCCTGCTCCAATCGCTTTGCGACGGCCCTGCCGAGCCCCTCGCGCGAATCGAAGATCAGCCACGCCCCCGGCTCGACGCCGCCAGGAGGTTCCGCGCCGGGCAACGCCTGGGGAATCCAGGCGAGTTCGTAGCACCAGTCGGGCAAGGGTCCCGCCGCCAATCGGGCCAGCCAGTCCCTCGGGACGCGCCGCAGCCGGACGCCTTGGGCATGGAGGAGGGTGCGCCCGGAAGCATCGACGAGGCGGACGTTGCCGACGGCCTGGTTGGCATCGTGCGAGGTCAAAGTGCCGCGCAGGAAGGCGGGCCCATCGACGCGCCCATGCCACTGGAGCCGATCCACACCGACCGGCACGAAGGCGTCGATTCCCGTCCCCGCGCCCGGAAGCGCGGACCCCAGCAACTGAAACGCCGTGTCGAGCAAACCGGGGTGAACAAAATACTGGTCGGCATGGTCGGCTTCGCGCGGGCCTCGCAGTTCGGCCATCGCCTCAGGGCCTTCGATCCAGTGGAATCGGGTCCAGGAGAAGGTGGGGCCCGGCTCCAGGCCCGACTTGCGCAGGGCCTCGGCCGTCCATGCCTCGTCGCGGGCCTCGCCGGTGAAGAGGGCCCGTTCCGCCGCCAGGTCCATCCGGCCGTCGTCGGCGGCCTCCGGCGCTTCCAGGCGTCCGGCCGCATGAAGGACGAACGAGGGCGGCTCGTCGGACGAACTCTCCTTCATGCTCAGGATTTGGAACGATGCCTCGCGAGGCCCCTCGCGGACGACCACCGTTTGAACGATCCGCCCCTTCTTGTCCAACAACAGCGGCTCCTGGAAGGACGCGCCGACCACGCGCCACACGCTCCCCAAACAGGCCGAGGAAGCCGCCAACGCCATCTCCAGATAGGCCGCGCCGGGCATGACCACCGTGGATTGAATCCTGTGGTCCCCCAGCGTCGCCGGGCGGTTGGCCGCGATCTGGGCCTCGAATACGTGCTCGCGCACCGCGGCGGGCAGCCGTCGGCCGAGCAGGGGATGGAGCGCCGGCCCGCCCTGCCGGAGGGACGAAAGCCCGTGCTGGGCCGCCTCGGCCACGATGTTGGCGATGTAGCGCTTCCGCTGGAAAGGATAGGTCGGCAGCTCGACGCGTCGCCGGGGCCAGGGGCGATCGAACGCCACCCAGTCGATCGGCGCGCCCCGCACGTACAACTGGGCGAGGCTCTCCAGCAAGACCTGCCAGTCGTCCCGGCCCGCGCGGAGCGACGCAAGCCAGGCATACTCGCCGTCGGCCAGGCACCGCCGCCCCATGCCGATCAGCGTCGGGTTGGGGCCGATCTCCAGAAACACCTGGCAGCCCTCGTCCGCCAGCGCCTTCATGCCCTCGGCGAAACGCACCGGAGATCGCGCATGCCGGCTCCAATAGCTTGGATCGGCAAAGGTCTGGTCGTCGGCCAGGCGGCCCGTCAGGTTGGCCACGATCGGGATCGCCGGAGGACGGACGCTGATCGGCTCGGCGGCCCGCCGCAACGGCTCCAGGATGGGATCCATGTGGCGCGAATGGAAGGCGTGGGAGGTGGCGAGGAATTTGCACTGGATTCCCTCGCTCTCCCATCGAGACACCGCCTCGCGCACCGCCGGCGCATCGCCCGAGATCACCACGCTTTCCGGACCGTTCAAGGCGGCGATCTCCACGCGTCCGCCGCAGGCTGCGAGCGCGGGCCGCACGCGCGACTCCGCCGCAAGCACCGCCGCCATCGCCCCGCCCGGCGGAAGCGATTGCATGAGTTCCGCCCGCCGGGCAATCAGCCGCAAACCGTCCTCCAGGTCGAAGACTCCCGCCACGCACGCGGCAGCGAACTCGCCTACGCTGTGGCCCATCACCACCGCCGGCTCCACGCCCCAGCTCCGCCAGAGTTCCGCCAATGCGTAGCCGACGGCGAACATCACCGGCTGGGTGTAGCCCGTTTGATCCAGGAGGGGGCCGACGTCGGGCGACAAGAGCGAGAGCAAGGGCCGGTCGAGGCGATCCCGAAGGATCTCCGCGCAGCGATCGATCGCCGCGCGGAAGGTGGGGTGCGCGGCGTACAAGGCCGAGGCCATTCCCGGGTATTGCGCGCCCTGGCCCGTGAACAGGAACGCCACGCGCGGGGGCTCGCCGCGCTGGGCCTCGCCGCGGGCGAGGCGCGGGGCGTCGGCATCGGCGGCGAGTTTCCGCAAGGCGATGAGCGTCTCATCCCACGAGGCAGCCACCACGGCGGCCCGGTGCGCAAAATGCGCGCGCCCCGTGTTGGCCGTGTACGCGGCGTCGGCCAGGCAAGCCCGCTGCTCCGTCTCGGCGTAGGCGGCGTAGCGGCCCGCCAGTTCGCTCAAGGCCTGCGCCGAGCGGGCGGAAAGGGTGAGAAGGTGGCGCGGGCGTTCCGCCGCGTACCGAGGCGGGACGCCGCGGCTGTCATCCGTCGCCGGAGCGATCGGCGGCGCCTCTTCGAGGATGACGTGGGCGTTGGTCCCGCCGAATCCAAAGGAACTCACCCCCGCGCGCCGCGGTTCGCCCCCCGCCGGCCACGGACGCACCGCGGTGGGAATCTCGATGGGGCCGTCCTCGAGCCGCAGCAGGGGATTGAGCGTTTTCAGGTGAAGATGGGGCGGAATCTCGCCGTGCCGAAGCATGAGCACCAGCTTGATCAACCCGGCGATTCCCGCCGCGCTCTCCAGGTGCCCGATGTTGGTCTTGACCGAACCGACCACGAGGGGCCGCTCGGCCGGGCGGCCCTCGCAGAGCACGGTCCGCAGCGCCTCGATCTCGATCGGATCGCCCAGCCGCGTGCCCGTCCCGTGCGCCTCGACGTATCCGATGTCGCGCGGACTCAAATGGGCGTCGGCGAGGGCGGCCCGGAGGACCGCCTCTTGAGCGGGTCCGTTGGGCGCCGACAGTCCGTTGCTCCGTCCGTCGTGGTTCACCGCGGTGCCGCGAATCACGGCCAGAATCCGGTCGCCGTGGGCCATGGCGTCGCGCCATCGCTTGAGCACCACCAGCCCACACCCCTCGCCGCGCACGTAGCCGTTGGCCCCCGCGTCGAAGGTCTTGCAACGGCCGTCGGGGGCCATCATGTAGGCCTTGGTCAGCGCCAAGGTCATTTCGGGGCTGAGGATCAGGTTCACCCCCCCGGCCAAGGCCAGATCGCTCTCCCCTCGCCGCAGGCTCTGGCAGGCCAGATGGATCGCCACCAAGGACGAGGAACAGGCGGTGTCCAGCGTCACGCTCGGCCCGTGCAGATCCAACACATAGGAAAGCCGGTTCGCGAGGATCGCCTGGCTGCTGCCCGTGCCCGAAAACACGTCCACGTCCAGCAGGTCTCGCGACTGCAACAAACCGTAGTCGCTGCCGATGACGCCCACATAGACGCCGGTGTTGGACTGGGCGAGGGAGGTGGGGGCCAGGCCCGCGTCCTCCAGGGCCTCCCAGGCGACCTCCAGCAACAGCCGCTGCTGGGGATCGACGCGCACCGCCTCGCGCGGCGAGATGCCGAAAAAGTCGGCGTCGAAATCGTGAATGCCGTCCAAAAAGCCGCCCCACCTGGTGTTCATTTTCCCGGGGACGGAGGGATCGGGATCGTAGTATTCCTCGATGTTCCACCGATCCGAGGGAACTTCGCGAACCGCGTCGCGACCCTCGCGCAACAGCTTCCAGTAGGCGGCCGGATTCTCCGCGCCGGGCAGACGGCACCCCATGCCGATCACGGCGATCGGCTCGGATTGGGCCTGCTCTTGGGCCGCCAGCCGGGCCTGCAACTGCTTGATGAGCTGGACCGCGTTTTGCAGCGGCGTGAGTTGTTCGTCAGCCATGGTGTCCTTTCCGAAAAGGATAACGGCTCCGGGCCGCCCGAACCAGCGCGAACTCGCCGCGGGCCGGAGAGCACGCGTTCGACGGGCTTGCTCGGCCGCCGCGTGGGGAACGCTTGCCCCCCAGGGCCGGCGATGGAAATGCGTCGCCGAGCGTCGAAGCGACTTCCCTGTCCCTTCTCAACGATCCCCCGGCTTCGCCACATCCTGCTGAAGACTCGCCATTTCGCGCGAGATAAAGGCTTCCATTTCCTCGTCGGTCATTTGCTCGACCTCGCGGCGCACGCGGTCGGGGTCCAGACTCTCCCGCAAGGGGGCGGAGCGATGGCGGCCGTGGAGCAACGAAGCTTCCCCTTGCGGACGCGCCGCCCATCGGGCGAGGGCCGCGATGGTCGGATAATTGTAGATCGCCGTCGGCGACAACGAGCGTCCCAGCCAACGCGACAACTCGCCGGCGATTTCCACCGCGTCCAACGACCCCATGCCGAACTCGATGAATGGAGTCGTGACTCCCACCTGAGACGGGTCCAATCGGAGTCGGGCCGCGATCCGCCGCGTCAACCAGGTCTCCACTTCCTGGACGGTCGCTGCGCGGGGGTGGACGACGAAGCGGCAATCCGGCGGCTCGGCCTCGCCCTCGTCGAGCGCCGCCCGCCACTCGGCGAACACCTCGATCTGGCCGGCCAGGTAAAGCTCGCGGCACGCCGAGCGCCGCGTCTTGCCGCTGGAAGTCTTGGGGATCGTTCCCGCCCGAACCAGGGCCACGCAGGACACCTCGACTTCGTGCCTGGCGGCGACCGCCTGGCGGATCGCGCTGAGCGCTTGATCCATCTTCAGGTCCCGGCGTCGAGGCTCGACCTCCTGAACAATGTAGAGGCGTTCCCCCTCGTCGCCGTCAACGGAAAACGCGGCGCAATATCCAATGCGAAGCCCCTCGAAGGCCCGCTCGGCCGTGGCCTCGATGTCCTCGGGATAGTAGTTCCGGCCGCGGATGATAATCACGTCCTTGCGGCGGCCGGCCACGTACAATTGGCCGTCCTTGAGAAATCCCAGGTCGCCCGTCCGGAGGAAGGGACCCTCGCCCGTTCCGGCGAGGCGCCCGCCGAACGCAGCCGCGGTGGCGTCGGCCCGCCGGTAATATCCATCGGCGACGCTGGGCCCCTGCACCCAAATCTCGCCTACCTCTCCCTCCCCGCGGGGCGCGCACGTCTCCGGATCGACGATCACGATGCGCTGACCGGGCAGATTCTGGCCGCAGGCCACGAAACCCCGCGCCGCGGGATCGGTCGGCGGGACTTCCCAGACCTGGCCGCGCGACAGGCCCTCCGCGTCGACATGAAGGACCTTGGGGGCCGCTCGCCGCGGTCCGCCCGAAACCATCAGCGTCGCCTCGGCAAGCCCGTAGCAGGGGAAAAACGCCTCGGGCCGGAAACCGCACGGGGCGAAGGCCTCGGCGAATCGCTGGAGCGTCTGCGGCCGGATGCGCTCGGCCCCCACAAACGCAATCTCCCAGTGACGCAAATCCAGCCTGGCGCGGTCTTCCTCGCGGATTCGACGCGCGCAGAGGTCGAACGCGAAGTCCGGACCTCCCGCCACGGTCGCCTGCCGGCGCGAAATCGTCTCCAACCACAAGGCCGGCCGCTGAAGAAACGCCGCGGGCGCCAGCAGGGCGCAGGAACCAGCGCAGTAAATCGGCTGAATCACGCCGCCGATCAGGCCCATGTCGTGATACAACGGAAGCCAGAACACCGCGCTGCTCTCCCGCCGATTGCCGAACGCCTGCCGGATCAGGGCCGCGTTGTGCAGGAGATTGGCGTGGCTGAGCATCACGCCCTTCGGCTGCGACGTCGAACCGGACGTGTATTGCAGGAAGGCCGTCTGAGACCCGTCCACGCGCGGATCGCGCCAGGCATGCTTCGCGTCCGAGGGGATGTCATCGGTGGCCACCCAGCGCCGCTTGAGCAAGGACGGCGGGGCGCGGAAAGCCAGCACCTCGTCTCGATGGCGCGCCGTGCTCAAAATGACGGCGGGATCGGCGGCCTCCACGATCGACTCGCCAAGCCACGCATGGCGGTTGCGCGTCGGCGGGGCGATGGGCACGGCCAGAATTCCCGCGTACAGGCAGCCGAAAAACGCGGACACGAAGTCCAGCCCGGGCGGATACAACAGCAAGGCGCGAGCCCCCAGCGGCGCGATGGTCTGGAGCTCGGCCGCGATGGCCTGGGCCCGCTCGTCCAGCTCCCCGTAGCTCAAGCTTGCCTCTTCCGACCCCTCCGCCGAGACGAAACAAAAGGCCTGCTTCTGGCCGCAGGTCTCGGCCCGCCGACGCAACAGGTCAACCAGGCTAACGCACGCAGGGTATTCCAAGGATGAGCCGTCGAATGGGTGTCGCATTGTTCCGGGGAGCCGAACCACCGAAGTCTCGCCAAATCGATTTCCGCAAGTGCGAATCCATTCCCGACAGGTTCCTTGGTCGGGCTCCCTTGAGCGTTCGACCAACCTCGATATCCCAGAAATCAGCCTTAAGATGGATAGCCAAGCCCCTGATTGGCATGGCTAATGGAACTCGCCAAGAAAGTCTGCAAAAACTCAGCCGCACACCGGCGGACACCGACCGACGGGTTTCTTCGGCCATATCGGCGATCCTTGCCCCACCGCTTTAGCTGGCGACGCCAAGGCCCGTCCGACCACGTGATCGTTGCATTCAAGCACGTCCCATGCCCTAACCCATCTTTCAGGTTATCTGCTACCAACCCTGCCGACTGCCAGTCGCCACGGTCCGGCGTCCCGTTCGACGCGACCGGCGGATCTTTAGACGAAGGCGGCGTCCTCCGCGAAGATCAGGCTGTTCTTGGAGGTCTTACGGCGCTCCGCGACGAAAATCGAGGCCAATTCGGCCGCCGGATCCGGACGGGACAATCCCTGAAGCGCGGCATCGAAGGCAGCCGGGGGGGTATCGTCGTCGATAATCGTTCCGATCCCCACCGACTTGGGGATCGTTGCCCAAGTCGGTCCGGACAGCTTGACTCCAAAGGTCTCGTTCCGTTCCGGCTTGCCGTCGCCGCGGATCGACACGCTGAGTGTCTTCGCGGTCTCGCCCGGCGCAAACCGCAGCATGCCCGACCGGGGAACGTAATCTCGGTCCGCGGATTTCGCCGTTTGATCCTTGGTGGCAAAGGAGACCAGGATTGCAAACGGCAACGGCGAGGAGAGCGTCACATGGAAGTCCAGGGGCGTCGTGCCGCTGTTGCCTTCCGCGATCGCCACGTCGTCGATCGACAAGACCGGCCTTTCGGGAAGCGCCAGCGCGAAGACGTTTCCGCGGACGGTGTTGCCCCGGACGTCCTTGTACTCCGGAACCAGGAGCAAGTGCGTGGCCCCGCGGGGCGGCATGGCCAGGCCCGTCACTTCATACTTGCCGCTTGCCTGGTTCCAATAAACAGGCAGTCGGTCCCCGAGCGTCTTCAGTCTCTGCCCGAAGTCGGGCCCTGCGGCCCAATAGATTCGCACAAGCGCGACCGGGGAGTTGTGGTTAAGGGTCTTGTCCGACCCCACCTTGGCCACCCCGCCTGGGGCCACAACGTCCACTTCCATTCCTTGGGCGGTCCACGCGGCGTTCTGGACCTCCACGCGGAAGGGTTCGCCTGAAACCGGCCGGATGGCCCCCCAGACGCGGAGCTTGACGTCTCCCTCGCTGTATCGCAGGTTGAGCGATCGTTTCGCTCCGTCGAAGGTGCCGGTGATGGGCCCGTCGAGGACGACCTGCCCGTTTACCTGGCCCGTCATCTGAACGTTTCCATCAAGCTGTCCGATGAAATAGTTCGCATTCCCCGGAACCGGCCCTACCGTCCCGTCCGTGATCGTGCCGTCCGTGAACGAGAATCGGCCGTTTTTATATGGCGGCGGCAAGAAGTAATCGCCACGAGCCGCCACCGCGTCCACTTCCACGCTTGCCTGGTTGCGGCTCGTGTAGTTGGCGGTCCCGTGGAACACCGTGGTCTTTCCGGAAAAACGAATGTCGTACACGCGAGGCTCGTAAACCCGCCACGTCCCCTGGACATCCAGCGAGCCCGCCGCGGTGAACTCGAACGACTTGAACGTCTCTGTACCCGGAACCAGCGCCACGGCGAGCAGATCGCGCCGTTCCAGACCCTCCACGCGGAGACAGCGCGGCTTGACCGTTCGCGACCTCACCATGTTTTCGGCCACTTGAAAGCTCCTTGTGTTTGTAAGGCTTGAAGCCTCTTGCGACGTTGGACGCACAACACAAGCGAATCGGTCGCAAACGAGGACCGCACGGCCGCCGCGTCGCTCCGTCCTCTCCGACGGGCTGAACGGCGTCGCTTTCAAGTCAAAGCCCGTTCATGATACTCGCTATTTTGCCTGATCGCTAGTGTTTGCCGATTGTTTGGCTTCCACCCGCAAAAAGACATACCCCAAGTGGCAGAATGTTGCGTAGCTACAGGGTAGAGTGCCTGCTTGCCAACGCAAGGTATTGAGCGACAAAGGTGTTGCGTCGATTTTTGAAACGCGGTGGAAGGCCGGGTCGGGACGAAAAAGCCTCCTTGGACAGTTCTTTCGCCCAGCATTGCGTTCCACCTGACTCTCCAATGGGGGCATCCGAGCGGTGGCCGACTGCTATCGTCCGGACGATCGACAGGTATAATGGCGACTTGGTCGCCCGGGCCCACGATGTATCGAGCGAGTTGCCGTGCGTTTGAAATTGATCGCCTGCGAAATCCTTTACCGCGAGTTGTGCGCGGCCGTGGCGCGAAGCATCAATCAGGTGGATCTGGAATTCCTGCCCAAGGGGTTGCACGACATTGGGCAGGAGGGGATGAGCCGTCGCCTTCAGGAGGCGTTGACGCGGGTCGATTCGACGGTTTACGAGGCCGTGTTGTTTGGCTACGGTCTATGCAACAACGGGCTGGTGGGGTTGACGGCCTCGTCGATCCCCCTGGTGATTCCTCGCGCGCACGACTGCATCACGCTGTTTTTTGGCAGCAAGGAGCGGTACCTCGAGTATTTCCAGTCCCACCCCGGCGTCTACTTCAAGACCAGCGGCTGGATCGAGCGTGGCGAGAACACCCACCAACACAATCCCGACTCGATCGCCGCCAAGAGCGGCATGGTCCTTTCCTACGAGGAGTTGGTGGCCAAGTACGGCGAGGACAACGCCAGGTTTCTCTACGATCAGCTCTGCAACATGACGCGGAATTACAGCGGGATCGCGTTCATCGAGATGGGCGTGGAACCGGACGACCGCTTCGAGCGGCAGGCCCGCCAGCAGGCGGCCGAAAAGGGTTGGAAGTACGAGAAGCTGGCGGGCGACATGGCGTTGGTCCAGGCCTTGGTCGATGGGCCTTGGGACGCCGAGCGATTCCTCGTTGTTCCGCCCGGCCATCGCGTGGCGGCCAGTTTCGACGACGGCATCCTCAAGGCGAATCGGGCGGAAGGATGAAGGCAAGACGAGATTCTTGGCCATCGGCGTTGCCCGCTTTGCGGCTGGCGGGCGGTGGCACAAACCCCAGGGCCGATGGCTGACCGCTTCGATCGAAAACAATCACCCCAGAGGCTCCACGGAATGAACGGCTACGAACGCGTGCTTGCGATGATCGACGGGCGTCCGGTGGATCATCTGCCGAACATGCCGATTACGATGATGTTTGCCGCCGATCACATCGGCCAGCCCTATGGGCGGTACGCATCCGACCATCGCGTCCTGGTGGAAGGCCAGTTGCGCACGGCCGAGGCGTTTGGCTTCGATTATGTTTCCAGCATCTCCGACCCTGCCCGCGAAGCGGCCGATTGCGGAGCGGTGATCCAGTATTTCGACGACCAACCGCCGGCCGTCGACGAGCACCATTCCCTGCTGGCCGACAAGAGCCGGCTCGCCCAGCTCAAGGTGCCCGACCCTCTCGCCGGCGGAAGGATGCTCGACCGCGTCCAGGCCAACGCGATGTTTCGCGACAAGGTGGGCAAACAGCTTGCGATCGAGGGCTGGATCGAAGGACCCTGCGCCGAGGCGGCCGATCTGCGCGGGATCAACCGCCTGATGCTCGACTTCTACGACGATCCGGTCTTCGTGCGCGACCTGTTCGAGTTCGTCCTGGAGATGGGCCTGAGGTTCGCCAAGGCCCAGGTCGAGGCCGGCGTGGACCTCATCGGCGTCGGCGACGCGGCCGCCTCGCTGGTTGGGCCGCAAATCTACGAGGAATTCGTCTGGCCGTATGAAAAACGCCTCGTCGACGGCCTGCACGCCATCGACACCCGCGTCCGCTTGCACATCTGCGGCAACACCAGCCGGATTCTCAAGGGCATGGGCGAGCTGGGCTGCGACATCGTGGACCTGGATTTCATGGTCTCGATGGCCAAGGCCCGCGAGGCGATGGGACCCAACCAGGTGTTGTTGGGCAACATCGACCCCGTCAAGATCCTTCGCGGCGGCGAGCCGCCATCGATCACCGCCGCGATCGCCCAATGCCATCGGGAAGCCGGTCCGCGCTACATCGTCGGCGCCGGTTGCGAAGTCCCCCGCGACACGCCGGCGCAAAACCTCCTCGCTTTGCGCGACTACGCCCGGTCGCACGTTTAGCCAGGCAAAGGCGGCGGAGCCGGGCCCGGCAGCTCGGGTTTTCAGGCATCTGGCCGTTGGAACGAGGCAATCGCCAGGCCGGTCTCGCCTGCCCGCACAATCGATAAGGGTCGCATTTCCTTCCCTTTCTGCCCAGCCTCGCCCAACGCCGCCCGCTTCCCCGACCGGCAAACGCGGCCTAAACTTGACCGGTTGGGGGACCGCAACTAGGGTTGGAAAAGGCGTACCTGGTCCAAGGGATGGTCCGTGGGCCCGGCTTCTGGCGAAGAGGGTTCGGCCGCAATGTTTCGACGTGTCGCCTGGTTGGCGGGTCTGGCGGTGGCGTTCGCGGCCTTGGGCTGGTGGCTTCGCGACCTCGGCTTCCCTTCCATCCCGGCCGATCGTCCCGTGACCTCCGCCCAAGGCTCCGCGGCGGGCCGAGACCGAGCCCGGTCGCGCGGGGAAGAGGGCGAGCGGGGCCCCGTCGCCCTGGGCCGGCTGGAACCCGCCGGAAAAGTAATCGACGTGAGCGCCTTGCCCGGCGACCGGCTCGATTCGCTCGCCGTCGAGGAGAATGCCGAAGTCCGCAAGAACGATCCGTTGGCGACGTTGGACAGCCGCTCGCTTCGCGAGCTGGAGCTGGAAGCCTGCCGCAGCCAGCGGTTGGAGGCCGAGTCGCGCCGGGCCGCCGAAGAGAAGCTGGCCGACGCGCGCGTGGCCGCCGCCAAGGCGGCCCTGAACCAGGCCAGGAACTACGAGTCGGACCTCCGCGTCGAGGAAAGCAAGGTCGCGGTGCTGCGGCGGAACCTTGCCTTGGCGCAAGCAACGAAGCGGCGGCTCGAGGAACTTGCCTCCACCGATCTCGTCTCGCCGCAGGAACGGGAAGAACAAGATCTGGTCGTGGCCAAGGCCGAAGCCGAGGTCAAGGCCGCCGAATTGGCCCTGGAAAAAGGCCGCCAGGCCGGCAAGCTCGCCGTCGCCGCCGCCGAGGCGGACCTGGAGGCCGCCCTGGCCGCCAAAAAGCAGACCCTGAGCACGATCGCCGTGGAATCGCTCAAGAAGCGAGAGGAACTTGCCCAGGCCCAATGGGATCGCACCATCCTTCGCTCGCCCATCGACGGCACGGTCCTGAAGATCTTCCTGCGGCCGGGAGAAGCGGTGGGGCCCACCCCGATCCTTCAGATCGCCGACCGCCGACGCATGGTCGCCCTGGCCGAGGTCTACGAGGCGGACGTCAAACGGATCCGGCCGGGACAACACGCCAGGATCCTGAGCCGCGCCTTCCCGAGCCCTTACGACGAGTCGGGCCTCGGCGGCACCGTCTCCCGCATCGGAAAGACCATCGCGCGGCCGGAACTGAAATCGCTCGATCCGCTGGCTCAGGCCGACCGGCATGTGATCGAGGTCCGGGTGGATCTCGATCCCGAGGCAAGCCAGGTCGCCGGCGACTTCATCCATTTGCAAGTCGAGGTGCAGTTCGCTCCGCTCGGCCCATGAAGACGCCCTTGGCATGGTACAACCTGGCCCACCATAAGGTGCGGACGGTCGCGGCCGTGGCTGGGGTGATGTTCGCGGTCGTGCTGATCTTTCTCCAGCTCGGCTTTCGCGGCACGGCCGAGAGAACGGCCTCGCTGGTCTACGAGGCGTTGGAGTTCGACATCCTCATCCGTTCCCGCAACTCCGGCCGCCTCTCTCAGTCGCGGCCGTTCCCGAGGGTTCGCCTGGATCAAGCGGCGTCGGCGCCCGGCGTCGCGGGGGCCAGCGGGGTGCTGCTGAACTACCTCCGCTGGCAATCGACCCGGGGGGCCACGCGCCCGATCCTTGCCCTCGGCGTGTTCCCCGATGCACCGGTCTTTTCCAACGCGGAACTCCAGACCAAACTCCGCCTGTTGACCGCCCCCGAGTTCCTGCTGATCGACCGGGCGTCGCGGGCCGAGTTCGACCCGGCCAACGGCGCGGAGTTCGGCGACCAGGACCTCGGGACCGAGGCCGAACTGGATCGCCGCCGCGTGCGGATCGTCGGGCACTTTCAGCTCGGCACCACCTTCGACGCCGATGGCATGGTCGTGCTCAGTCAAGAGGGATTCCGCCGCGTCCAACCCGCATGGCCGTCCAAACACGTCAGCCTGGGCCTGGTCCGCCTGGAGCCAGGCGCCGATCCGGCCGCCGTGAGCGAGGAGCTTCGCCGCCGTTTTGCCGAGCAGCAGGCCGTGGACGTGGACGTGTTCACCCGCGATCAAGTGATCGAACACGAACGTTGGGTGTGGCTCTGGCAGCAATCGATCGGGCTGATTTTCACCATGGGCGTGGCCGTCGCCTTGGTCGTGGGAAGCGTCATCGTGTATCAGGTCCTGTCGAGCGACGTGACCAACCACTTGCCGGAATACGCCACGCTGAAGGCCATGGGCTATTCCGACGGATTCCTGTCGCGTGTCGTGCTCGCTCAGGCGGTCATTCTGGCCCTGCTGGGATTCGCGCCCGGCCTGGCCCTGTCGCAGGCGCTGTACGCGCTGACCGCCTGGAAAACCCGCCTTCCGCTGGACATGACGGCTGGCCGGGTCGCCGGCGTGTTGGGATTGTCGTTGGTCATGTGCGTGGTTTCCGGGTTGCTGGCCCTGCGCAAGCTCCGCGGCGCGGACCCCGCTGATTTGTATTAGAGGGCGCGATGCGAACTCCCCTGGCCTGGCACAATCTGACGCACAACCGGCGCCGGCTGGCGGTGGCGTTGGCGGGCGTGGGGTTCGCCGTGGTGCTGATGTTTACGGAACTCGGCTTCCGCAACGCCCTCTTCGACACCACCATCCAGATCCCCGAAAAGCTCAACGCCGACCTGATCCTGGCCAGCAAGGCCCACAAGGGACTCGTGTCGTTCGAGCGTTTCGACCGCCAGCGGATCTACCAGGCGCGGGGGTGCCCGGGCGTCAAGGCCGTCTACCCGTTCTATCTGCACTTCTACGGCGTCTTCTGGAAGGCCCGCGGCGAGGTCATCCACCCCATTCGTCTGCTGGCCTTTTCCTTGTCCGATCCGGTGATCGCGATTCCCGAAATCGCCGTCTTCGCGCGGGCCTTGGAAGAGCCGGGCACAGCCTTGCTGGACCGCCGCAGCAAGCCGTTGTACGGCATCCCGCGTGGGGCCGACCCCGTGGCCGCGCAACCGGCCATCGAACTCAACCACCGCGCCTTGCGCCTCGTCGGCGAATTCGAGCTGGGCACGGACTTTCTGGCCGACGGCAACTTGATCCTCAGCGACCGGAACTTCGCCCGGTTCCTTCCCGGCCGCGCGCCAGGCAAGGATCCGCTCAGCGTCGTGGACCTCGGCGTGGTCCAGGTTGCCGACGGGGCCGACGTCGAGGAAGTGCGCGACGCGCTGGCGCGCCTGCTGCCCGACGACGTCCGCGTCTACACGAAGCAGGCGTTCATCGACCGCGAGATCGCCTTCTGGAACAACAGCACGCCGATCGGATATGTTTTCTTCCTGGGCATGATGATCGGGTTCCTGGTGGGCGTGGTCGTCTGCTACCAGATCATCAGCGCCGATATCAGCGACCATGTTCCCGAGTTCGCCACCCTCAAGGCCATGGGCTACCGCAACCGGTATTTCATGGGTTTTGTGCTTCAGGAAGCGTTCCTGTTGTCGATTTTGAGTTTCCTGCCCGGCCTGTTGGTCAGCCTGGGAATCTACACCCTGTTGGCCAAGGGGACCGGCCTGCTCATGGTGCTCAATGCGCCGCGGGCCGCATTCATATTCGTTTTGACCGCCGCGATGTGTTTATGTTCGGGCGTGTTGGCGATGAGAAAAGTCTTGGCCGCCGACCCCGCCGACTTGTTCTGAAAGGCTTCCACCGTCCCCCGTCTCCCGCTGGACACAAGGCCGACTCCCAACCACCCGCCGGCGAACCCCACCATGGCAGACCACGCCGCCCAACGTGACGCAGGCCGCGAACTCCCCCGCCTGGGTCCGCCCAACGGACGCCACGCGATCCGGATTGCCAACCTCCAGCATTATTTCGGTCAGGGAGCCCTGCGCAACCAGGTCCTGTTCGACAACAACCTGGAGATTGCGCCGGGCGAGATCGTCATCATGACCGGGCCGTCGGGCGGGGGAAAGACCACGCTGTTGACCATCATCGGCACGCTCCGCACGGTCCAGGAAGGCTCCGTCGAGGTGCTGGGCCATCGGCTCGACGGGGCCGCGCCCCAGGAGTTGATCGCCATCCGACGCAAGATCGGCTTCATCTTCCAACACCACAACCTCTTCGCCTCCCTCACGGCGTTTCAAAACGCCCGGATGGCGCTGGAACTCTTCGACTTTGACGCCGCCGAGATGAAGTCGCGGATTACCGAGATCCTGACCCGCCTGGGCCTGGGACACCGCATCCACTACAAGCCCGGCGCCCTGTCCGGAGGGCAGAAGCAGCGAGTGGCCATCGCCCGGGGATTGGTCCATGGGCCCCAGCTCATCCTGGCCGACGAGCCCACGGCCGCCCTGGACGAGAAATCGGGCCGCGACGTGGTGACGCTCTTCCAAGAACTAGCGCGGGAACACCGCACGACGATCGTCATGGTCACCCACGACAATCGCATTCTCGACGTGGCCGACCGGATCATCACCATGGTGCAGGGGAGGATCAAGTCGAACGTGCTGGTGCGGGAATCGTCGCTGGTTTGCGAGTTCCTGTTGCAGTGCCCGATCTTCGCCCGCCTTACCCCCCGAACCCTCACCGAGGTCGCCGACCAGATGGTCGCCGAACGTCATCCGGCCGGCGCGGTGATCGTGCGCCAGGGGGAGCCGGGCGACAAGTTCTATGTGATTCGCAGCGGCGCGGTCGAGGTGATCGTCGAAGAGGCCGGCAAGCGGCGCACGGTGGCCACCCTGGGCCGGGGCAGCTTTTTCGGCGAGGCCGCGCTCCTGACCGGCGCCCCGCGCAACGCCACCGTCGTCGCCAAGGAAGACCTCGAAGTGTACACGCTGGGCAAGGAACAGTTCCAGGCCGTCCTCCGAGCCAGCGCTTCGTTTGAGGAGGAAATCCGCAAGGCCTTGTTCGAGCGGCAATGATCGGCGGAACCAACCCGCGCCCCTTGCCCGTCGGGATTTCGCCGCAGAGAAACGCGCAAGCGAAAACCGTCACCCTGGGAAGCTAAGCCCTCGGCCTCCCCGCGACGGTACGGCACGCCACGTCGGCGCGAAGCCTCGCTCAACCCGCGGGCGAGGCCTTGGCCTTCGCCGCCTTGATCTTGGCGGACAGACGGGACTTGAGCCGGGCGGCCGCATTGCGATGGATCACGCCCTTGGCGGCCGCCTGGTCGAGCCTCTTGGCCGTCGTCCGAAATACCGTCTCCGCTTCCGCAACGTTTCCCTCGTCGACGACCTCCAGCACTCGCTTGCAGCGGGTGCGGAGTTCATGCTTGAGCGAGCGATTGCGGGCCCGTCGGACAGTATTCTGCCGCAGCCGTTTGGCTGCACTTTTCGTAGTGGGCATGTCTGGTGAATACCTGGGTTTCCTCGAATTCCTCTAGCGGCAAACGCCCGATCGCGCGACCGCCCTCAACCTTCCGAGCCTCCGGATTGGGCTTCGCCTTCGGAGGCCACATTTTCCCGCATTTCGGCGATCTTGTCCAGGAGGGCCGAGACGTCGCGATAGTTGAAATCCATTCCCGCCAGCGCGGTCAAGTGGCGTTCCGCCGTGTCCAGATCGTGCATCGCCATGGCGAGACGGCCAGCGAGGTAGAGGGCCTTCTTTTTGTTGGCCGGATCGCGATCGGGAATCTCGCGGATTGCTTCCTCGAAATGCGCCGCCGAGAGCCGGTACTGCTTGATCTTTTGGAAACATTGCCCTAACGACAAGAGCGACAAACCCTTACGGCGAGGGTCGTTCCGCGAATGCTGGTACTCGGCGATGGCCTCGTTGTACATCCCGTTGAGTTTGTAGCGCTCCCCGAGGTCATAACGGAAGAGGAGGTTGTTCGGGTACCTTGCCACCCGATTGCGGCAGAACTCCAGGTCTTTCTCGTTGAACTTTCGGCGCAACTCTTCGTAGCGTGCCCGATCTTCCTCGCTTCCCGTGGCCTCGGCCTTTTCCAGGGCCTTGGTCATTTGCTGGCGGAGGCGACGGAGTTGAACGTCTTCCCATTTTTCACGGATGTCGGCGTCTTTATTGGAGACCTCGTAGGCGCGGGCGAGGACCTCCTCGGCCTTGTCGAACGCTTCATCGCGGAGGTACAACTCCGAGAGTTCGACGTACTTGCTGAGGTCCTTGGGGTTGCGCCGGATCTCGCGTTCGAGGCGTTGCTCGGGAGTCAATTCGCCGGTCTCGCCGCCGCCACTGTCTCTGGCGAATTTCTGGTGCGCAATGTCCTGGCCCTTTTCCCATCCGCCCTTCTGAATCGTCTTTTTGACGGTCAGGCTGGCAATGGCTCGGGCGGCCTCCTCGTCGCCCGGCTTGATCTGCTCAACCCGGTGCCAGCACGTGATCGCCTGATCGTACTGTCCGGCCTCGTCCAGCGCCTTGGCGCAGAGGCGGTTGACTTCGATGTCCTTCGGGTTCGGTTCCAGCGCCGTCTTGAGATAGACCAACTGGGTTTGGAGGCATCCGAGGCCTTCGCACGCGGCCGCCATGGCTTTCAACGTGCCCACGTGCCAGGGGTTGTGCTTCAACACCTCCAGCCCGTGCTTGATCACCGCGTTCCAATCCTTCTGCATCAGGGCCTTCTTGACCATCCCCCGGGCCCCGGCTGTCTGGATGAACGCCAGGTTGCTGCCCTTCTTGTTGTTGTTATACTTCAGCTTGAGGTTCGCCAGAAAACTCTGGGCGTAAGGGACGTTGGACGGATCGCCGATCACGCACTGGGTAAACAACTCGTTGGCGTAGTCGTAGTTCTCCTGCCGCATCAAGTTGTTCGCCTGCTCGAAACTCTGCTGGAGCCGCTTACGCTTGCCCGGTGTGAGTTCTTCAAGTGCCATGGTAGGGCCGATCGTTGGTCAGTGTTCGGGCGTGGCGGCGCGGCGATTCCTTCGGCCGGCCGAGGACCCTGGCAACCATTATCCAGTCCATGGTACCTATTCTACCACCTGCAATGGGCAACACAACGGTTGGAATCGTCTACTTGGTGGGGGCGGGCCCGGGCGACCCCGGATTGATCACGTTGCGCGGGGTGGAATGTCTTCGCCGGGCGGAAGTCATCGTCTACGACTACCTGGCCAACCCGCTGATCCTTCAGCACGCACCGCCTGGCGCGGAAAAAATCTGCCTCGGCCGACACGAATCCGACCAACGATGGTCGCAAGAGGAAATCCAGGCCCTGCTCGTCCGGCACGCCCGCCAAGGCAGGGTGGTGGTAAGACTAAAGGGGGGAGATCCGGGGGTTTTCGGACGCGGGGCCGAGGAGATCGAGGCGTTGAGGACGGCTGGAATCCCCTATGAGACAATCCCCGGCGTAACCGCCGCGTTTGCCGCGGCCGCATACGCCGACATCCCGGTCACCCATGGCCTGCACTCCTCGGCCGTCGCCTTGGTGACCGGCCAAGAACGCCATTGCAAGCAGGGCGAGGGGTTGGATTACCTTGCGTTGGCGGGCTTTCCAGGCACGCTGATTTTCTACATGGGGACGACCTCGGCGAGGGTCTGGAGCGAGGCGTTGATCCGCGGGGGCAAGCCGCCCGCAACGCCCGTCGCCATCGTCCGCCGCTGCTCCTGGAACGATCAAGAGGTCGTCCGTTGCACGCTTGGCGACGTCGCCGAGGTGGTCGCCAGGCGCAACATCCGCCCGCCCACGGTGATCGTCGTGGGCCACGTCGTGGATCTCGCCCCCGAGGTCTCGTGGTTCGCCGCGCGACCGCTGTTTGGCCAACGCATCCTGCTCACCCGGCCCGAACGCCAGAATGCCCCTGTCGCCCACCGCTTGAGGGAACTGGGCGCCGAGGTGCTCGTGCAACCGGCCATTGAAATCGGGCCTCCGCGAGACTGGCAGGAGGTGGATCGGGTCTTGCGGGCCCTCGATCGCTACGAATGGATCGTCTTTTCCAGCGCGAACGGCGTCCAGTTCTTCCTCGACCGGCTCGAAACGCTCCACGGCGACGTGCGCCGCCTGGGACGCGCAAGGATTGCGGCGATCGGGCCCGGCACCGCGGAAGCGCTGCGCCGCTATCACGTGCGGGCCGATCTCGTGCCCGACGCCTTTCGCGCCGAAGCCCTCGCGGAGGCCTTGCTAAAAGGGACGCACGGCCAAAACTTCCTGCTGATCCGAGCCAGCCGCGGGCGCGAAGTCCTGGCCGAACAGCTTGCCGCCGCGGGAAAACAGGTCGAACAGGTCGTCGCCTATCAAAGCACCGATGTTGCCGAACCGGCCCGCGAAGTCCTCCAGGCGATGGCGGCGGGCAAGATCGACTGGGTCACGGTGACCAGCTCCGCCATTGCCCAATCGTTGGCAAGGCTCTTCGGAGAAACGCTCCGCCGGACTCGCCTGGCGAGCATCAGCCCCGTCACGTCCGCCACGCTCGCCACCTTGGGCTTCCCGCCGACCGTAGAGGCCACTCGCTATACGATGGACGGCCTTGTGGAAGCGATTCTCTCCGCCTCGCGCGGCAAGTCGTGATTCAGGGCGAGCCGCCAAGGGCGATGGGGGATGGGGTGCGGCCGAAATCGTGGGGCGCGATTGGGCAAGATTCAATAAAACAGGACGTTAGGAGTTCGAATTCGGAGAGAGGTTCCTAACGTCCTGCGAGGTAGTTATGGCAAGTATACTCAGGCGACGTTTTTTTGACAAGCGGCCTGGTTGCCCCCCTTCGCCCCGTGCGTGGATCGAGGCGACCACCCTCTCGCCCGAAGGGGCGTCGCCAAGCTACGTCTGCTCTCGGAACGTCGACCAACTCAGATAGGCCAGGACGACCGCGCAAATGAGAAAGCCGACATTCATCATCATGTTGATCTTTCCAAAGGGAATGCCAAGTCCCAAGTCCAGACCAAACAACAGCAACAAGATCCCGGCCACGGCCATTCCGACAATGCATAGGGCTTTGGGCATCGGAGCATTCCCAGGCGATGATGCACGGAGAAGCAATATCCAAAGCGCATTATAATTCACCCGAGGCGCGATCTCCACCACGTGTCCGGACAACCTGCGCGGCGCAAACCGGAGGGCGTCCCGTGGGTCGATGGACGCGATCGCGGCTAAAAACACGGTCTATCCCCCTGCGCTGCCCTCGCCTCCCCCGTGAGGGTTACCCCCTGGCGCCAGCCAACCCGAGTGTTTCCGAAATGAACCCAGCGGATTGGTCGGAATTCCGCCGTTTGATGCCGGTTGCACGCCGCTGGGCCTATTTGGATCACGCCGCGGTTTCCCCCTTGCCGGAGCCCACCAAGCAGGCAGTCATCTCTTGGGCCGAAGCGTCGGCGGCCGACGGTGTCACCGTTTGGCCAGCGTGGGCCCGGCAAGTGGAGCGACTCCGCGGATCGCTTGCCGCTCTGCTCGGGGCCTCGACGGAGGAAATCGCGATCGTCCACAACACTACAGAGGGGATAAACTACATTGCCGAGGGCTTGGATTGGCGGTCGGGCGACAACGTGGTGACCCTGGCGGACGAATTTCCCACGAACCAATATGCCTGGATGAATCTCGCCACAAGAGGGGTGGAGACGCGCCGCATCCCTACCCTCGAGGGTGCTGTTGATATCGATCGGCTCGCCGCCGCCATGGATCGACGGACTCGAATCCTCGCGGTGAGCTGGGTGGGGTATGCAAGCGGTTGGAGAAACGACCTGGATCGGCTCGCCGCGTTGGCGCACCAGCGCGGGGCCTTCATCCTGGTCGACGCGATTCAGGCCCTCGGCGTGGCGCCGCTCGACGTCCGCGACACGCCCATCGACTTTCTGGCGGCCGACGGGCACAAATGGTTGCTGGGCCCCGAGGGGGCCGGCGTGTTGTTCGTGCGGCGAGAACATCTGGACCGGCTCCGCCCCATGAACGTGGGCTGGCACAGCGTGGTTCACGACCACGATTTCCAGCATATCGAACTGCGGCTCAAACCCAGCGCGGCGCGCTACGAGGGCGGCACGCAGAACATGGCGGGCGCGATCGGATTGGCCGCGAGTCTTGACCTGCTGATGCGATACGGGCCGGACGCCTTGTTCCGGAGGATCGTCGAGATCACCGATGGGGCCTGCGAGCGACTCGAGCGGATCGGGGCGAGGATTCGCAGCGACCGAAGCCCCGGGCACAAAAGCGGCATTGTGGTCTTCGATCCTCCCGGCGGAGCGCCGGAGGCGGTCCAGAAGCAATGCCGCCAACGCGGGATCGTGGTGAGTTGTCGCGGCGGCGGTTTGCGGATCAGCCCGCACGCTTATAATGACGCGTCGGACATCGACCGGCTGATCGATGCGCTGAAGCGGTAAGGGGCCGGGAGCCCTTTCCCCGTCGGCCACCGGCAGCTTCCGGCAAACGTCTTCCGCAAAGAATCGAAAAGGACTCCCGTGCCGTTGGATCCCTTTTGGAGAACTTCATGAGTCGCAACAATCCCCGCATCGCGGTTTACGCGGGTTCATTCGATCCGATCACTCTGGGTCACCTGGACGTCATGGAACGCGCCAGCCGGCTGTTTGACAGGCTCATCGTGGGCATCGGGGTGAACATCGAGAAGGTGCCCTGGTTCAACGCGGAAGAGCGCCGGGAGTTGATCCGCGCGGCGACCGCGCATTTGGAGAACATCGAGATCCGCACGTTTCACGGGCTGGCGGTGGAGTTCGTCAAGGAGTGCGGCGCGCGGGTGATGATTCGGGGGGTGCGGCCCATCACCGACATTGCCGCCGAACTCACGATGATGATGGCCAATCGCCGCTTGGCGCCGGACGTGGAAACGCTGTTCATGATCGCCGACGGAGAGTTGGCGCACGTCTCCAGCTCGCTCATCAAGCAGATCGCCCCGCTGGCCAGCGACGAGGCCCTCGCCCGCTTCTTGCCCCGCTGCGTCGTAAGCGCGGTTCGGGCAAGACTTCGCCGTGCGCAAGGAACGTCGAGCGGGGAATAGAGGCGCGGGCGCCGGGGATCGTCCCGCCGCGAAGGGCGATTCAATTCCTCGTCGCCGAGCCGCCGGAATCCTTGTTGAGATGACGGCGGAGGAAGCGGGCGCGTTCGATGTTGCGGTCCGCCGTGTCGAGTTCCGTGCCGGTCAGCTTTTGCAGGTGGGCCGGCTGCGTCTTGAGAAACAACTCGTTGATGGTCGGGATTTCCAGGTCGTCGATCAAGCCGAGGTTCACTCCCATGCGCACGCTCGACAAGAGGTGCATGGTTTCCTCGGAGCTGATGGTTTGGGCGGTCCGAAGGATGCCGTAGGCGCGGCTCACGCGGTCGTGAAGGTTCTCCTGGCTTTCCTTGATGAGGAATTGCCGGGCCGTGCGCTCGTATTCGATGATCTTGGGGACGATGTCGACGACGTCCTTGATCAGCCGTTCCTCGCTCTTGCCCAGCGTGACCTGGTTGCTGATTTGATAGAAATCCCCCATCGCCTGGGACCCTTCCCCATACAGGCCCCGAACCGCCAGGCTGATTTTCTGAAGGCTGCGGAAGACCTTGTCGATCTGGCGCGTGAGGACCAAAGCAGGCAGGTGCAGCATGACGCTGACCCGCATTCCCGTCCCCACGTTCGTCGGGCACGCGGTGAGGTATCCCAGGCGCGGATGGTAGGCGTAGGTGACCTTGCTCTCGATGCGATCGTCCACGCGGTTGATGAGTTCCCAGGCCTTGGTCAGATTGAGGCCGCTGAACAGGACCTGGATGCGCAGGTGGTCTTCCTCGTTGATCATCACGCTCAGCGTTTCGGCGGGGTCGATGGCCACGGCGCGGGCGCCTTGGCTTTCGGCGTGCTCCCGGCTGATCAAGTGCCGCTCGACCAGGAACTGGCGATCCACCGCCCCGAGTTGCTCGACGTCGACGTAGAGCATCTTCGCCCCGTTCTCCGTGTCGGGGATGGCCTCGCGGAGCGCCTTCTCGATGCGCGCGCGATCCTGCTCCGTCGCCCGGCTGATGAACGGAAAATCGGCCAGGTTGCGCGCCAAACGGATTCGGCTGGAGATGACGATGTCGGACTCGGGACCGCTGCCCCGCAGCCACTCGCCGCGTTGTCGTGCCAATTCGTCAAGTTCCACGGTTCTCACCCGGATGATGCAGTGCGAAATCCTTATGTATGTCCATGTCCGGCCGAGCTTGCCCGCCGTCGGGCAAAGCACGGGGATGATGATCGCGTTGTCTTCCACTCCTGCCCGCGAGGGCAGCTTGGATCAGGTCTCCTTCCGGTTTCGGAGCCGTTTACCGCGGCTGCGCCCCTTGCCGGTACTGCGAACGGTCACCCGTTTTCGATCCGCTGGATTTCGTCGCGCAGCTCCTTGGCCCGCTCGTAATTCTCTTCGGCCACGGCCGCCGCCATTTCGCGGCGGAGGCGAATCAACTGGGTCCGCTTTTCGCTCCCCTGGGGGTGATGCTTGGGGACCTTGCCCACATGCTCGCTCTCGCCGTGGATGTTCAGCAGCAGCGGCCCCAATTGGGCCTCGAAGGCGACGTAGTCGTGCGGGCAGCCCAAGCGGCCTTGGCTGCGAAAGTCGTGAAAGGTGATGCCGCAAACTGGGCAGGCTTGCTGGTCGAGTTGGGCCAGTTCTTCGGCCGTCTGACCCACCACCATCTGCTGGGCAAGCTGATGGGCCAGCGCGGCGGCCATGGTGGTGGCGCTGGCGGGCTCGCCGCCCGGTTGGGTCAGATACTCCCGCGCGTGCTCCTCACACAAATGGAGTTCGTAGGGTTTGCCGCCGGTCAACTCGGTGATGTGAAACGTGGCCGGCCGTTCGCATTTCTGACACTTCATCGTGTTTCACACCTCGGGAAGGGGGCATGGCTAGGGCCTCGCGCTGTCCGTCGCGCCCGGGCCGCGCTGCCTGCCGGCGCGCACACCACCGGCCAGGCCGCACCGACGCCGCGAAACCGCTGGCCCGCGAGGCGCGCGGTGTGGCCCTCACCCCCCTCACCTGGATTCTATCACCGACCCCGGGGCTGTCAAGGTGAACGCAACGGGCGTCGAAAGCCCCCTTCCGGCGCTCCTCGGTTTGTTGGCGAGCCACGGCGCGGAGTCCCCGTCAACCGCGACGTTGCCGATTGCCCTGGGCGCGAGGCGGCCCGCGCCACCGCCTGCGTCTCGCGGTTCTTGCCGCCTCCTGTTCGGCCTGATAAGCTAACACCTCGTGACGCATTGGCGGGACTGTTCCGCGTTGAGGCGGATCGTTGGTGCATGGCCGCATTGCCGCGCTATTATCCTGATTTTCAGCGTTTCGAGCAGCTTGCTCAAGGCGTTGATCTGGTTCCCGTCTACCGGCGCGTCCTCGGCGATTCGCTGACGCCGGTGTCCGCCTTTCACAAATTGGACGCGGGCCGCTGCGCTTGTCTGTTCGAGAGCGTCATCGGCGGGGAGAAGGTGGGCCGCTACAGTTTTCTGGCCACGCATCCGTTTTTCGAGATTGAAGCGTACCAGCGCCGGGTGACGATCAACTCGCCGTCGGGGGTATCGGCCTCGGGCGGCCCGATCCTCGTCAGCCGCCATTTTGAATGCGCGAATCCGCTGGAGGAACTGCGGCGCCGCGTGGAGCGCGTGCGAGCGGCCACGCTCGCCGAACTGCCGCCGTTTTGCAGCGGGGCGGTGGGGTACGCGGGCTACGACGTGGTGCGCTACTTCGAGCATTTGCCCAACGCCCCTCCCGACGACCGCCAGGTGCCCGATCTGGCGTTCGCCTTTTACGATCAGATGGTCGTGTTCGACCATGTGGACAAGACGATCGTGGTGGTGGCCATGGCGCGGTTGGACCGGCCGAACGTCAGCCCCCGCGCCGCCTACGACGAGGCGTGCCGCCGCGTCGACCGGCTGGTCTCCGACCTGGCCAACAATCCCTGCGACCTGGAGCCGGTGGACATCGCGACGGAAGGGTCGCCCAGCCTGCCGTATCGGTCGAATTTCACCCAGGAGGAGTTCGAGGCCGCGGTGGGCAAGTGCGTGGAGTACATCCGCGCCGGCGACATCTTTCAAGTCGTGATCAGCCAGCGGCTGGAGGTGCCGATCCGGGCCCATCCGTTCGAAATCTACCGCGCCCTCCGCGTGGTCAATCCGAGTCCGTTCATGTTCTATGTCCGCACGCCCAGCGTCACGCTGGTGGGCAGCTCTCCGGAGATCATGGTCCGCGTGGTCCACGGCGAGGTGACGACGCGGCCCCTGGCCGGCACGCGGCGCCGCGGATTGACCGAAGAAGAGGACCGGCGCCTGGCCGAGGAACTCCTGGCGGACCCCAAGGAGCGGGCCGAGCACGTCATGCTGGTCGATCTGGGCCGCAACGACGTGGGCCGGGTGGCCCGCTACCGCACGGTCAAGCTCAGCGACGTGATGACCATCGAGCGCTACAGCCACGTGATGCACATCACCTCGAACGTGAGCGGCCAACTGGCGCCCGGCAAGTCCGCCTTCGACGCGCTCCAGGCTTGCCTGCCCGCCGGCACCGTCTCCGGCGCTCCCAAGGTCCGCGCCATGCAGATCATCGACGAACTGGAGCCGCACCGCCGCGGGCCTTATGCCGGCGCGGTGGGCTACTTCGATTTCAGCGGCAACATGGACACCTGCATCGCGCTGAGGACCTTGGTGATCCAGGGCGACAAGGCCTACGTTCAAGCCGGGGCGGGGATCGTGGCCGACAGCGTGCCCGCCAACGAATGGAACGAAACGCTCAACAAGGCCCGCGGACTGCTCAAGGCCATCGAGATCGCGGAAGCGAGGGTCAAGGATGGTTGACGAACGGATCGGCCCCTCGCCCGCGCCAAGCCTCGCAGCCCTGGCCCCGCCGCTTGGACGGCCTTGCGATGGGACCTCGCCCCGTGGGTCCTCTCGCGTTGGAACTTGAACCCCTGGCCCTCATCCCCCGTCCCTTGCCATGCACATCGAAGCCATCGACGTTTTCCACATCGCGTTGCCGCTGCGCCAGCCGAGATCGACGCCCTGCGGTCCGTTCACCACGCTTGAGACGGTGCTGGTCAGGATGCGCGGCGACGGGACGAGCGGGTGGGGCGAGGCCAGCCCGGGCAATGCGCCGCTGGCGGGCCCGGAGTGGGCGTCCGGCGTTTTTCTCTGCGTTCGCGACTGGCTCGCCCCGCGGATCCTCGGCGGCGAAGTCCGTTCCGGCCAGGAATTGCAGCAGCGGCTCGCCCCCCTCCGCGGAAACCCGTACGCCAAGGCCGCCCTCGACACGGCGTGGTGGGACCTGAAGGCGAGGGCGGAGGGCAAGCCGCTGCCTGAATTGCTTGGCAAGGCCCGCGACGCCATCGAGGTCGGCCCATCGTTCGATCGCATGGAGACGATCGATCACTTGCTGGAGGCCCTCGGCCGGGCCTTCGACGCCGGCTACAGCCGCGTCGAGTTGAAGTTTCGTCCCGGCTGGGACGTGCACATGCTGAACATCGTGCGCCAGGAATTTCCTGCCCAACGCCTCCACATCGACGTGGAAGGCGACCTGACCCTGAACCACATGGAGATGCTCTGCCGCCTCGACGACTTCATGCTCGCGATGATCGAGCAGCCGCTGGCGCCCGACGACCTGGTGGGACACGCCATGGTCCAGGAAACCATCCGCACCCCGTTGTGCCTCGACGAGTCGATCACCAGCCAGCAGCAAGCGGACATGGCCCTGGAACTGCACAGCGCGAAATACATCAACTTGAAGCCGGGCCGGGTGGGCGGCTTGACCACGGCCATGGCCATCCACGACGCTTGCCAGGACCAGGGCGTGCCGTGCTGGGTCGGCAGCCCGCTGCAATCCGCAATCGGCGTGCGCCTCGGTCTGGCGCTGGCGGCCAAGGCCAACTGCACCTATCCCGCCGACTTCTTCGTTTCGCAAGAGATCTTCGCCAGCGACGTGGGCGAGCCGCTGGAACCGATTCGCGACGCCTCCGACGGCGTGTTGCGCGTGCCCCTTTGGTCCTCTCCGGGGATCGGCTTTGAGCCCGACCTTGCCTGGCTCGAAAACCACTGTCTGGCCCAGGCCCGCCTGACCGCCCGCGACTGAACTCTCCCGGAGACCGCCGCCATGATCCGCGTGATCGCCACGATCGAAGTCGTTGAGGGCCGCCGCGAGGCGTTTCTCGCCGAGTTCCGCCGGCTCGTGCCCAAGGTGTTGCAAGAGCCCGGATGTCTTGAATACGAGCCCATGGTCGACGTGCCCACGGGCATTGGAATCCAAACCCCGACGCGCCCCAACGTGGTGACCGTGGTCGAGAAGTGGTCCAGCCTCGAGGCCTTGGAGGCCCACCTCATCGCTCCGCACATGGTCGAGTATCGCAAGGCGGTCAAGGATCTCGTCAAGGAAGCCTCGCTCCGCATCCTCGCCCCGGCCTGAGCCGCGCTGGACCGCGGCGACCGCGGGGCGCCCCTTCGCTCCCGCAGGACGACTCGCCATTGCGGGAAAGAAGCTTCATCCGGTTTGCAGCGGTCGCGGTCGTTCACGAGGATCGTCCCGATTTTCGCGGCGAGTTCTGCGAAAACGACACGGTCGCGTTTGCCAGTTTGCCGGCCCGCGACCCGCACCGTTGTGGACATCAGCCTCCCCAGAAAAGACGTGCTCGCGACTCCTCTTGTGCGGCGCTCGGGCGGTGGTGGAGCGGTATCGGGGGGTTTTTGTCCGCTCGGGAGTCGCCGCGCAGGGGGTGAGCTACGCTTGGGTATCAGCCGTTTTGCGCGGATCCTGGGCGGATCGTCCGCCGGGCCGGCAAGGCGGACGCTCTCTTGACTTGAGTTCGCGAGGCGGGCCGACAGCCTGCTCCATGCCTGCGTTATGTTGCGAGTTCCCGTTCACGCCATCCAGCCGGGCATGGTCTTGGCCCGCCCCATCGCCCTGCCCACCAAACCCGATCGCCCTTTGCTCCAGCGCGACTGCGAGATCCCCATGGATCTTGTCCCCCACTTGAAACGATTCGGGATCCGCGAAGTCTGGGTTCGGCGCCGTCCGTTCGAGTTTCTGGAAGATCTCCTGGATGAAGGAGCGATCGAACACCACCGGCGGGTGTACCTCCAGGTGCGGCGGAACTTCGAGGCCATCCTTCGGGATTCCACCCTGGAAATCGACGTGGCGGGCTTGGAGAAAGCGGTTGGCGAGTTGCTTGCGTTTCTCCGATCAAGCGATGGAAGCCTCGCCCTTTTCGAACAACTCGACGCGTTCGACAACTACCTTATGGCCCATTCGACGAACGTCTGCTATCTGGCGCTGGTGTTGGCCATGAATCTCCAGCGGCGCTCGATCGCCGAACGCCACGTCGAACAGGCCCAAGACCTCGCGGACCTGCGCCTCCTGGGATTGGGCTGCTTGATGCACGACATGGGGAAGATGCTCGTTTCGCGGGAGATCGTTCACAAGCCTGGCAAGCTGGACGCCCGCGAAATGGCCGAAATGCGCCGGCACACGACCTACGGCTACCAGATGGTGCGTCGCCATGTCCCGCCCCAGGCGGCCCAGGTCGTGCTCCATCACCACCAGCGCTGGGACGGATCGGGGTATCCCCGGCTAGGGGATTCGCGGACCGGCCGCGAGCTGCCGCCGCTGGCGGGCAGCGAGATTCCCATCTTTTGCCGGATCGCCACGGTGGCCGACGTCTATGACGCGGCCACCATGCGGCGCTGCTATAGCGAGGCCAAGCTGCCGGTCCAGGTCCTTTGCGAAATGCGCCATCAATGCCGGGGATTCTTCGATCCCCAGATCGAATCGGTGTTCTATCAGACGGTCCCGCCGTTTCCCATCGGACAGACGGTCGGCTTGTCCGATGGCGTGGAAGCGGTGGTGGTCGACTTCCATCCCTCCTCTCCGGCTCGCCCCCGGGTGAAGCGCCTCCGGTCGCCCAAGGGAGAAGCCTTGCCTCCCCACGCCCAGGAAGAGATCGATCTGCGCGATGTTCCCGAGCTGGAAATCGCGTGGGTCGACGGGCAGGACGTTCGGCCCTACACCGCCTGCCAGCAATCGAGCGTGCCCGAACCGGCCCTCGCTTGAGCGCCGCGCTGGGCGCGGGATTCGGCGGCCCCGCGCGGCGGGAACGGTTGCCGCCCTACGACCAGGCCGGTTTGGGAAACGTGGGACGGAATCGTGGCCGCAGCTCGTCACCATTCCAGCGGGAGGCGGCGGCCTGGCGCGATTTCAGCAGGATCGGCAAGACCTGGGCGAGATCGCCGCGGACGACATGCCGGGCGGCGTCGCGGACGCGCGTGGAGGTCGGGCAATAGGCCACCGACTCGCCCGCCGCCTCCAACAGACACACGTCGTTTTCGCTGTCGCCCACGGCAAGCACGTTTTCCGGACCGATGCCCATCTTCTCGATCACATGAAGCATGGCGTTGAGCTTGCAGCGCGCATGCCGGGCGCAGCCTGCCGGATGGACCATCGCTGGCGAGAGCGTCACTTCGCCGGTGGCCACGCCCCGGCAGAACCTCATCAGATGGGCGATGCTGAAGTCGGCGAACACCCTCCGGCGGACGATTTCCGACACGACCCGAAAGCTGTCCGTCACGATCCCCACGCGGAATCCGGCCCGGCGGAGGCCCACCACCGTGTCCCGCGCGCCGCGGATCAGGGGAATGTCCCGCGCGGTCTGCTCGAAGACCCGTTTGGGAATGCCGGCAAAAAGCCTTGCGATGTGTCGGGTGCGGTCGTCGGCCGAGTAAGATTCCTTGTCGAGGAAGTTGGACAGTTCGCGGAGCTTGCGGGCGCGTTCCGCGAGCCGGACAATGAACCGGTCGCTCAGCAGCACGCCGTCCATATCGAACAGCGCCAACCGCTCCGTCCGTCCGGTCTTTTGAAAAAGGATGGAAAGCTCGGCCTCGGCGTGGCGCTCGACTTCTTGCACCTCGCTCACGTGGGCGGGATTCAGGCGGCCGTACTTGGCGGCCCGGTCCAGCAAGGTCCGAACCACCTGGGCCGCCATGTCGCCCAGGGTCTCCAGGGGCTGGCTGTCGTGCTCGATGTGTCCGATGTCCACTTCCACGACCCGCGCCCCGGATAGGGCAACGTCGATCAACAGGCCGATGTCCACGCCATAGTCGCCCTCGAACGGCATCCGCCGGAGGACCGGGCGTCGGGCCGCCACGATGCCGCCAAGCGGCTGCTCGAAGCGCGCCAGTTCCGGGAAGAACGTCCGGAGCAGCGGCTGCGCGGTCAACGTGGTCACGCGGCCGGCGCTCCGCGAAAACTTCGCCTTCACGAAATCCGCGCGGTCCTCCAGGATCGGATCGGTCATTGCCTTGACCAGGTCGTCCCGAAGCCGCCCGAGGTCGCCGTCCAAATAGAGCAGAACCTCGTTGCGGGCCGCTTTCATGCCGTCCTCCATCGAGGCGCCCTTGCCGAGCAGCGTGCTGGTGATCACCGAGGCGCCGGCCCCCCGCGCGAGTTCCTGCGTCCCGTCGATCGACCCGTCGTCGACGACGATGACCTCGCTCACGTTCGGATCGCGGCGCACGAAATGAATCACGGCGGCGACCGTTTCGCATTCGTTGAGCACAGGAATGATCACCGTAATCATCGCGGTGTGTCCCCCTGAATTTCTGGAGTCGCCGGTTGCGCCAGGCGCCGGGCCGCGGACGGCGCCAGCTCGAGGAACCGGTCGGATGGGTTCGAGGCCATCCTCATGTCCGCGGATTTCACCGCGGGCGACCGTCCGGCGGGACCGCGGTCGCGCGGCGTTTCAGCACCGCGCGGACCCGCTCCGCCAGCCGATTGCCGGTCAGCGGCTTCACATGGAAGTCATCGATCCCATAGGGAGCGAGTCGATAAAGGACACCGCGATCCTTTCCCACCGCCACCACGATGACCGGGACCCGCGGCACATCCGGTTCTTCACGCATCATGGCCAGGACGCCGTCTCCGCCCCCCCACGGCAAGGCCGGATCGAGGACCAGCACGTCGGGCGTCGCGTCGCGGAGCCTCTCGACGCACTCCAAGCCGTTGGCGGCCCCGATCACCATGAAGCCGTGGCGCTCCAGACACGTCCGGTAGGACTCCAACAGGCACTCGTCGGCATCGGCGATCAGGACGCGGGCGGACGGGACAGGCCCGCCGCTGGCCGACTCCGAAGATTCGCGTCGATCGCCGACCGTGGCCGCACGCTGGAAAACCTCCCTGCGTTGCACGGTCACCTCCGGCGGCCCGGAAAAGCCCAGGCGGACCCGGTTGCTGGAAATGCCAAGTACGGAAATCGTCAACTGCGTTGTGGGAAGGACGATGTCCTCGCCCACTCTCCTGGACAGAACCAACATGCGATCGATTCCTTCAAGGCCGGGTTTCTCACCGAGGGATAAGCAAGCGATGTGCCAAACCAGCCGAAATGTCCCACCCGTAGCCGTTCAGGGGGACTGGGAACGGTTCCCCAGCCGTCTCGGGCATGGAAACCCTGCGGCGTTTCGCCGGCAAGGACTGGAAACCTGAAGGGCCGCCAACCGAGGGCTAAAATCTGACCACGAGGGCAAAAAACTTCCCACTGAACCACTCACGAATCCCTCCCCCGTCTTCGAGAAGGTCCATGGCGCCCCCTTGAAACGACGCCCCGACCGGCCGTCTCGCGTCGCGCGGCAAAAACAAAGACTCCGGACCGGCCATCCCGTGCCGCGCCAAAGACAAAAAACCCCAGACCGGCCATCCCGTGCCGCGCCAAAGACAAAGAAAGACCTTGTCAGTGTTGCGTGGGTGGAGAGAGAATGAAGCCCGAGGGGGCGGTCGGCGATCGCGCACTTTCGAAGGTCCGGCCCTCGAGCGGCTCTGCGGGAACGTCGATCCCGGTGCGTCCAGGTTTCTTGGACTGGCGGCGCTGACGTGCCGGTGGGGGCCCGTCTTGGCCTCGGAGCGAGAGCATGTGGAAAAAGATCATCGGACCGACGATCCTGGTGAGCGTTCTGTGGATCGCCGCCAGCAGCATCACGACCTACACGATGCACTGGATCGATGAATACCATGCGCGGGCGATGGCGGACAACGTGGCCACGATCCGCGAGGCCTGGGCGATGCAGGACGCGCTGTGGCGTCTGCAAGCCGTGGTGATGGAGTCCGGCGGCAAGGACCGGCCGGAGGTTCGGGTCGAGGTGACGGAACTGGAAGGGGCCTTCGAGCGGCACCTGGCCGAGGCGGAGAAGACGGCGCTGACCGAAGACGAACAAATCCTCGTCAAGGCCGTGCGCGACCATTTCGGCGTCTACCGAGACCACGTGCAGCGGCGCTTGCAGCCGCCGGGCTTGACCGATCTGCTCGCCTCGCAAGCCGCCGAGAGAGAGAAGACGATGCGGCTGGCCCGCTCCGTGGCGGAACCGTGCCGTCAATTGATCCACCTGAACGAACGCCTGCTCGCCGAATCGCTATCGCGGATCGCCTCGCTGAGAACGGCCATCAACGTGGTCCGTTTCACGTTTCTGGTGTTGGGCCCGATCGCCGGCGTGGTGTGCGGCCTTTGGGTGGCGCGCGGCCTGCACCGTTCGATTTCGCAGATCAGCGTGACGTTGCGGGACGCGGCGGGCGACTTGCAGCGCGACGTCGGGTCGGTCGACATCCGCCAGTTGAGCGACCTGCCCGGACTTCAGCAACAAGTCCAGGCGATCGCCGGCCGCATCCGGCAGGTCATGGAGGAGCTGCACCAGACCCGCCGCCAGGCAATGTCGGCGGAGCGCCTCGCGTCGGTGGGAGAGTTGGCCGCCGGCATCGCCCACGAACTCCGCAATCCGCTCACCTCCGTCAAACTGCTCATCCAAACGGTGAAGCGACAGGTCCACCATGACGCCGCGAGGAAGCAGCTTCAGGTGGCGCAGCGGGAGATTGGGCGCATGGAGACGACGATCCAGGATCTGCTCGATTTCGCCAAGCCGCCGGCGCTGCATCGCGTGCCGCACGATTTGCGCGCCACGGTGCAGCGGGCGTTGAACCTGGTGGAGGGGCGGGCGCGGCAACAGGGCGTCGCCATCGCCGAACGCCTCCCCCCCGCCCCCGTCATAGTCAACGGCGATCCGGAACAACTCCATCAGGTGCTGGTCAATCTGCTGCTCAACGGCATCGAAGCCATGCCCGGCGGCGGGACGCTCGAGATCGCCATCCAAGGCGACTCCGCCGGGGGAGGCGTTTGCCGCGTCTGCGTCTCGGATCGCGGGACGGGAATCCCCCAGCCGGTCCTGGACCGGATTTTTGAACCGTTCGTCACCAGCAAGGAGTCGGGCACGGGCCTGGGCCTGGCGGTCAGCCACCGCATCGCCAAGGAGCACGGCGGGGCCTTGCTGGCGGCGAATCGCGCGGAGGGCGGCGCCATGTTCACGCTGGAGCTGCCTTTGCATCCGTAGGCCCCTGACGCACAGGAAATGCGTTTCGCGAAAGCCGGCGCCCCCGGGAGACGAACGATGTCCAGACTTCTCGTCATCGACGACGAACCCAGCATCCAGTTCAGCATCGAACAGGTGCTCGCCGAGGAAGACATCGAGCTGTTCCGCGCGGAGACGGCCGAACAAGGACTCCGGCTCGCCGCGGAGCACATGCCGGACGTGATCCTCCTGGACATCCGCCTCGGCGACCGCTCCGGACTCGAGCTGTTCCGCGACCTCCGCCGGCTGGATCCCAAGAGCTTGATCATCTTCATCACCGGACACGGAACCTCGGACACGGCGATCGAGGCGATGAAGCTGGGGGCCTACGACTATCTGGTGAAGCCGCTGGACGCGGATCAGCTTCAGCAGGTGGTGGGCCAGGCCATGGCGATCAGCCACATGATGCACGTCCCCACGATCGTCGAGGAAGCCGATCGGCCTGAGGATCGGCCCGACCGCTTGATCGGCAGCGGCGCCGCCATGCAGAGCGTGTGCAAGCAGATCGGGCGCGTGGCCCCCCAGGACGTCAACGTGCTCATTCTCGGCGAAAGCGGCACCGGCAAGGAACTCGTAGCCCGCGCCATCTACCACCACAGCCGCCGCAGCCAGGCCCCCTTCCTGGCGATCAATTGCGCCGCGATCCCCGAATCGCTACTGGAGAGCGAACTGTTTGGGCACGAGCGAGGGGCATTCACCGGTGCGGACCGCCGCCGCATCGGCAAGTTCGAGCAATCGCACGGCGGCACCCTCCTGCTCGATGAAATCGGCGACATGGCGCCTGGCACCCAGGCCAAGATCCTGCGCCTGCTCCAGGAGGGGAGTTTCGAGCGGCTCGGCGGCAGCGAACCGATCACCGCCAACGTCCGGGTGATCGCCGCCACGAACCAGAACCTGGACGCGTTGATCGAGCAAGGCAGGTTTCGCAAGGACCTTTACTATCGGCTGCGCGGCGTGACGATCACCCTCCCGCCGCTTCGCGACCGGACGGAAGACATCGCCGAGCTGGCCCACTATTTCCTGTTCCGCTACAACCGGCAGTTGGGCACCTCGGTCCAGTCCATTTCGCCCGAGGCCCTCGAACTCCTGGAACGCCACGCGTGGCCCGGGAATGTCCGCGAGCTGCAAAGCGTCATCCGCGAGGCGCTCTTGGCCTCGGCGGGGCCCACGCTGCTGCCCGAATTTCTGCCGGCCGAATTGCGGCGCGAGGCCGGCGGCGAGCGGGAGCCGGATCCCAAGCCGGGCGCGACGGTCACGGTCGAGGAAGACTGGCGTTCGCTTCCCGACTTCGTCGAGGACGCCGCGAGCCGCGGCGAAACCGACGTATACCGCCGGGCGCTGGAGCGGTTCGACCGCCTGGTGATCGGGTCGGTGATGCGCCGGGCGGGCGGCCAACAGAACAAGGCCGCGGAAATCCTCGGCCTGAGCCGGGCCACGCTCCGCGCCAAGCTCCGCCACCTGCACATGGCCGTGGAGAAAACCTTGGCCCCGCAAGAGCCCAAGACGTGAAGCCCGCCTCCTCTAGAGCGGATCGCCGGTCCCGTGCCGGATGATGCGGCCCTCGGCCATGTAGATCACGTCCTCGGCGATATTCGTGGCGTGATCCGCCACGCGTTCCAGGTTGCGGGAGACGGCCAGGAGGGTCAGCAGGACAGGAACCCGAGATGGGTCGCGTTGCATCATGGCTTCCGCCTTTTGACGGAATTCATGCTTCATGCGGTCGACCTCGTTGTCCCGGCCGCAGACCTTGGCCGCCAGCGCCGGGTTCAGGTTGACCAGGGCCTCGACGCTGTCGTGGAGCATCGCCTGGGTTTTTTGCCACATCCCGGCCAGGTCGAAGGGAATCTCCATCGGCGCCAGGCTGGCGAAAGCCGCCGCCTTGCGCGCGATGTTGACCGCCAGATCGCCGATCCGCTCCAAGTCGCTGTTGATCTTGAGGGCCGACACCAGAAGCCGGAGATCCGAGGCGACCGGTTGGTACAAGGCCAGGACTTTCAGGCACTCCTCCTCCACCTCGACCTCCCGCTGGTCGATTTCCACGTCCCGCTTCTCGACGCGCCGGGCCAACTCGGCGTCGCGATCCAGCAAGGCGCGGACGGCCGATTGCACCTGCTCCTCCGCCAAAGCGCAAAGCGACAGCAAATGGCGCTTCAGGCGATCGATTTCCCGCTGCAAATGGACCGACATGGCCGCGCTCCCCCTGAATCCCAAACGAAGGCACGCCCTCGCATGCATTCTACACGCCGCGGGCAAGAGGCGCAGTGTACCGGGTCCAGCGGCCAGGCATCAATACCAATTCCCGCCGAGCGACCACGCGGCAAGGCCCCGGGCGGGGCGGCGGCGCTCAGACCGCCCGGCTGAGCGACCCATAGCGCCGCACGAAGGCGGCGTCTTCGGCCGCCTGATCGCTGTAGCGGTCATAGATGCCGATGATGATCCCGTCGATGGACTTCGTGGATTCCAGGGTCTGGCGAAAGGCCTGCTCGACCCAATCCGGGTGCTCGGAGAGCCGCCCGGCCGCCAGGATCTTGAAGGCCAGGCAGGGGCGGCGGGTGTTGCGCATGGCCTGGTACATGCGAGGCGGGTCGCTTTCCAGATAGACCTCGCCCACCGGAATCGGCACATGGCCCAAAAGCTTGCGCAACTCCTCCCGACTGCGATGCCGCTCATAAACACAAGTCATGTAGTACTCGAGTTCCCAGCCTTTGGATTCGACGGCGTCGACCACGGCGGGCATGTGGGTGGAGATCCCCGCCGGCAGGCCGGCGTCGTGGACCCGCTTCAAAAAATCGCCCACCTCGTCGAGCTTGCCTTGCTTGAAGAGCTGGTCGGTCACTTCGCCGTGATGGGCCACGCCCACGCACCCGCCCTTGGCGAGTTTCGGCAGGATGGCAACGGTCCTGGCCGACTCGATGGAAAGAAAGTGCATGGTTCCGCCCGAGTCCACGAACCGCCGGTAAAGCTCGAAATTCCCGCCGCCCGACTGCCACGTGTTGATTCCCACTTCCTGGCACCGGCGCAACGTCTTGCAGATCTGCTCGGGCGTGTAATACTCGCGCATCTGCCGGTTGACGAAAGTCGACAAGTGCGAGCCGGCGTTGAAGGGGTTGGCCCCGCAGACCAATCGGGAGATGGAGTGCGGTCCGATGCGGGTCTGGGGCAAGGAGGCCCCCTCGGCCGACGCCGGCGCACCCCGCGCGGTCGCCGCCGTCCAGGCGGCGGGAAGCGCCGCGGCCGCTTTCAGAAAGTCCCGACGAGGATTCTCCCCGCGAGAAGCTCCACCCCTCTCCCTGCCCGACTGCGACGAATACGGCACCATGACACATCCTCACGCCGACCGCGAAGGAAAATCACCACGAAAGCACGATACCCCAGACCGCAGGCCAACGCAAGGGATTCCCGCGCCACCGAGCCAGCCGGGGCGTTCAGACGCGGGCGAGCCGCTCGGCGGCCAGCGCGGGCAGTCCTTCCCGCGTTCCTGACAAGTCGGGATGGCAACCGTCCCCAGGCCGGGACCTGGCCGGTTTTTCGGGCCGTTTCGGATCGAAAAAATGCGCCTGCGCCCTCACCGGCGCGCCGCGAAAATCGGGATAGTCCCCGGAAGTGGCGACCCTGCCCCTGGCGCTTGCACGGCGGGTCCCAAGACGGGGGTGAACCCCAGAACGGTCAGGCGACCAGCGGCCGCAGGAACTCGACGCTTTTCCGGATGTTCTCGTCGGCACCGTAGCACTCGATCGACACCACCCCGTCCCAGCCCGTTTGCTTCAAGAACTCAAGGCACTTTTTGATGTTCTCGGCGTTGACTCCCCCGCCCACGGGCACTTCGGAGCAACCGATGCCGGTTTCTTCCCCGCGCACGGCGGCCGCCAGACCGGGGCTGACGTCCTTGATATGGCAGTGGGACACATACTTGCGGAAGCGCTTCAAATACTCCAGCGGGTCCTTGCCGGAAATGTAGGTGTTGCCCGTGTCGAAGTTGAACCGCAAGTGCGGCGAATCGAAATGCTCAAACAAGCGTTCGAGGAAGTCGGGATTCGTCGTGTAAGGTCCGTGGGTCTCGATGTTGATGGTGACTCCGTAATCCTCGGCCCAAGCCAGGCATTGCTTGTAGTTCTCGCAGGCGATGCGGAACACCTCCTCGTCGCTGTAGCCTTCCGTCTTGAAGGCGCCGTCGGTGGTGTCGACGATCGGGCAGCCAATCTCGGCCGCGAAGCGAATGGCTTGCTGCACATAGGGGACGCCGAAGGCGGAGCCGTCGGGGCCCATCATCGGGAAGGCGGCGTCGATCTGAGACACTTGGAGCCCCTTCTGTTCCAGACAGCGTCTCAGCTTGCGGGGATTGGACTGCAAGGAGACGGCGGGATCGTACCCCAGCCCATTGACGAAGTATTGACCGTGGATGACGCCGAACTCGATGTGCGTCAGCCCATACTTGACCGCGCTGTCCACGGCCATCTGAAAGCTGCCGCTCACGGGACGCCAGTTGTCGGTGTGCATTCCCAAATGGATCATGGTCGTTCTCCTGCGGAAAAAGCCAGGGCGTGGCATCGCCTGCTCGAAACGCTCAGAATACGGATCATCTCCGCCAGGTTCAAGGCCCGCCGCCCGAAGGCCGTGGCCTTTCGCGGGGACTGTCTCGGTTTTCGCGGCGAAGTGCGCGGCGGACGCGCCGGGTCGTTCGGCGCGGCGACTTTTCGCTGGACCGCATCTTGCCGGGGCGAAGACCGCGGATTAATCTCGCGGGTAACCGTTCACAGGCCGCACCGGCCAGGCGGACAATCCCCTTTTCGCGGAATTCGCCGCGAGAATCGGGACAGTCCCCGTGAACGGTTACTCTCGCGGTAATCCGACGCAACCATGGCGATCGATCCCGAAGAACACCGTCACCCCGAGGGACGGACGCCCGAATCGGCGTCGCGCGAGCCCCCTCTGTTTCGATCGCGCTCGGTGGCGGTTCCCTTTGCCGTGCGACCTCCGAGCGAGACGGCCCGCGCTGCGCCGGGTGTGCGAAAACTGGCCACCGCCCAGGTGGTTTGGGGGCGGTGGGCCAATTGGATTGTCAGCGTCTGGGCCGCGATCTTCTCGATGATTGCGACCGGAGGCTACCTGTATCATCGAGGCCAATTGGCGGAGATCGCCGCCGAGCACCTCCGCCTGATGGTCACGGGCCCGGCAAGGCTCTCCGCGGACGTCGCCCAGCGCTACACGGCGCGAACGACCACCGTGACCGGCCATCCCTTGCCGGCCCAAGTGGAAGTGGCCGTGTACGGGCCGGGGGACGAACTGCTGACCGCCCACAAGGAAGCCGCCGACGAACGCGGGGAAGTTCACGTCGCCTTGCGGCCCGACTCCCGATGGCCTGACAAGGTCCGCATGGTGGTCGTCGGCACCTACTCGAGCCGCACGGAGCGGGCGGAAACGGAGTTGGCCGTGGTTTCTCCGGGCCATCGGACGGCCTTGTCGGTCTTCCCTCCGCTCTGTCGCGGCAAACAAACGCTCCGCTATCGTTCCCTGTCGCTGGCGAGCCATTCCTTGTCCGTGGACCGGGAACTTCCCATCCGGTTTGCCATCCGCGATCCGAAGGGGTCGGTTCTGCCCGACTCCGTCCGCGAGGGCCTCACGGTCCAAGGCGTCGGATGGGGCCAGTTCACCCTGCCGGACCAACCGGCCGAAGGCGTGTACTGGCTTTGCGCGACGAGTCTGGACAACTCCTTTCCGGAGGTTCGGCGGCCCTTCGCCGTGCGCGCCGAGCGGGCCGCCGAGCCGAAGCCGCCGGCCAAGGGAATCCGCGTTCGATTCCGGCCGGAAGGCGGGGAACTCGTGGCGGGAATCGAAAACCGCGTCTATTTCGCGGCTTGGGACGGTCACGGTCGGCCGGCGAGGATCGCGGGCCGCATTGTGGATCGCCAAAATCGGACCGTCGCCGCCGTCGAATCAACCCCCCAAGGAATCGGCTCGGTGCAGTTCGAACCCCAAGCCGGCGAACAATACCGCTTGCAACTCGATCACGACTCCAAGGCAGAGGAAAAGCATCTCTTGCCGCCGGTGTCGGTGAATCATTCGGTGGTGCTTACCACGGGACTGGGGGTAATCGAGCCGCATGCCCCATTGGAGTTCAATGTCCGCGCCTCGGCGGACGGCCTGCCGTTGGTCGCCACGGCCTTTTGCCGCGGGATCCAGGTGGGGCAACAGACCTTGGTTACGTCCGTGGGAGCCAATTCGGTGAGCATCCCGTTGAGCGAGGGGGTCGCCGGAACCATCCGCCTCAGGCTCCATGAGTATCGCTCCAATCCACCCAGGCTGCTGGCCGAGCGACTCGTCTTCCGCCGGCCCGCCGTGCGCCTCGAGGTCCAAGCGGCGGTGGAGGACAAGTCGTTGAGGCCCGCCGCCAACGTCGATCTTCCCCTTCGCATTGCCGACGAACAGGGCCGGCCGATCGCGGCGCGTTTGAGCGTTGCGTGTTGGTTCTTTCCGTCCTCCACGGGGGCCCCCGTGGAACCCCAGCAGGGCGGCGGGAAGGGCGATTCCCGGTCGTCGCGAGCGCCGGGCAAGGCGGTGGAGACCAGTCCACGCGGTTTGCCCGACGCAGGCTGGCGGCCGGTTGCGCCGGAGTTCCTGATCTTCGACGAGTTGAACCTCTTGCCGGCCGATGGCGTTGCTGGCGAACCCTTGACGTGGGGGCTGGAAAGCATGCTCCCAATGCCGTCGTTGCTTTCCCCTGGGGAAGGCAGTTCGCCGACGTTGGATCTCTTGTTGGGCGTCTTCGGCCCCCGTCCTTCCCGGCCCAACCAAGACGCGAATCCAGTCGGGGGAGCCGCCGCCGAGCCCCTAGGGGATTGTCCGCCGTCCATGATGTTGGACAACCTTCAGCACCTGCTCGAACGTTATCAGGCAAGCCTGATCGCGTATCGCGTGAACCGCACCAGGGTCCTCAACGCGTTGACCACGATGAGTTTCTTCGGGGGCGTTGGGCTGGTGATGTTCGTGGCCATGCTCAGCCTGTTGAACATCCCCTGCGGACTGAGGTTGTGGGGTCCGTCGCTCGGCGTGGCGGCGGCCTGCATCCTGATCGGCGCGGTGCTGAGCAACCCGGAACGGTTGAAACGAAACCCTGGCGGGGACATCGCGTTCACGCCCAACGCGGCGTGGGCCCCGCCGTCGCCGAAGGCCCCGCGGAACGCAACCCAGGCCGCTCGGAGCGGAGAGGGCCTTCGCCCCTTTGCTCCGCCGCCCCCCGCGATGGAGCGGCCGCCCCAGGCGATGGCCTCAGGCGATGCTCCGGCAATGATCCTTTGGGAGCCGTTGGTCAGCGCCGACGCTTCAGGACGAGCCTCGGTTCGAGTCGCGTTGCCCGAGCGCAGCGGTGCGTTTCAGATCCTGGTCGATGCCCACGCCGACGGCGGCCGATTCGGAAGTCTCCGCTCTCCGCTGCGGCGTTGCGAGGATCCCGCCCCCCAAAGCCCAAGACAGGGACAGGCCCCGTCGGGAACGTCCAAATCCGAAGGGGTTTCATCGCGGTGAAGGGGTAGGCCCTCCTTGGGAACAGGCTCTAAAGCTCCTCGGGCGGGTCCTCCTTGACCAACTGGCTGATGCGCCGGAATTCGGGCGTGCCCGCCTCGCGGCACCACTCGAACAGGGCGGCTTCGGTGGTGGTCAGGACCGCGCCGGCGGCGTCCATGCGATGCAGGGCGGTGCGGTAGTCGATCCGGCGGCGCGAACCCGTGGCGTCCACCGCCACGTAGACCCGCCACCCCTGGCTCAGCAGGTCCAGCACCGTTTGCTGAACGCACACATGGGTCTCGATCCCGCACACCAGAATCCGGTGAAGCCCCCGCTGTTGCCATCGCGTGAAGATTTCCCCGCAGCCGAGGCAACTGAAGGTAAGTTTGGCGGGAATCGGTCCCAGACGCTGGGCCAGTTCCGCCACAGTGGGACCGAGCCCTTGGGGGTATTGCTCCGTGGCCTCGACGGGGAGTCCCAGGATGGCGGCCCCGTCGATCAGCCTTCGAACGTTCCACACCACGCGCCGAGCGCCGGCAATCCGCGGAACAAGCTTTTCCTGAACGTCGACCACCAGCAAGGCCGTATCGCCTCGCGACATCAGCTCGGGGCTGGACGGAAAGTCGGCATCCGCGTTCATCGCCTGATCCCTCATCGCTCCGTTGAAGTTCATGGCAACCTGCCTCATGGCAGCTTGGAGAGGACAACAGGTGCTCTGCGAAGCGTTTCTTGGACGTCCCGTGGCGATCGTTCACGACGCCACCTGGAGGGCCACGCTCCGTCGTGGCCGAATCCACAGCGTCGTAGCTGAAATCAATCCTGCGACGGACGCGACGCAGCGCGTCCTTTCCCCACGCCGGTCAGGGCGAAACGGGCGTAACCGTTCACAGCCCGGGGACTGGCCGATTTCTCGGACCATGTTCCTGGGAGCCTGTCCGAGAATTCGAGAAGGTTGCAACATCTTGTGCTGCTAGCGAGAGTGCCTGCACAACAGGTTGGGGGGCCACCCCAATTTTCGGACAGGCTCCTAGGCCGGGGTTTCCGGCGTCTTGGGAGTGTCGGGCTGCTGGATCTTCGGGGGCTCGGCGAGTTTGAATACGCGCTGGTCGTAAAGCTTCAAGGCGTGCAACGCGTGCATCAAGCCGTCGATCTCGCGAGGCGACGCGTAAACGATGCTGGCCGGAGCAAAATAGTTCTCCAGAACCGAGGCGATATACCCAACGGCGAGGACGACTTGGCGGTCGTCAAGGCGTTCAGGGGGCAACGAGACGCAAAGCCACTCCAGAATCCTGCCGGTCGCCCGCAGCGAGCCGGAAACGTCCCGGCCCGCCCCTTTCGCCGCGAAAAACGCCGGATTCCAACTCCCATCCGAGTTTTGCAGACTGAAGGCGAAGGTCTGATACTCGTCCAGGAACTTCCTCGCCCGTTCGTATTGACCGTCGATGGGCTGTCCGGCGCGAGCGCGGCGTTGGAGGACCTGCGCGAGGCCGAAAAGATGGTTGGTGGCGTCGCTCGAATCGGCCGGCGGCGCGCGATGGAGTTCCTCGCGGACCATCCGTTCCAGCGACCAGGCGTCGCCTCGAGCGTTTTTCCACGCCGCGTCGTGGGGCAGGTAATGCGACAGCCCGATCAGCTTTTGCGACAGGTCCCCTCCGGCCACGCAGGAAAGCTTTTCAGCCTCGACCAGGTTGGCGACCTTGCCGCGCCAATTGCCAATCCGAATCTCGTAGCTTTCAGGCACGGAGGATTGGGCCAGCATGGCCAGCAACTCGCCCGGCGAATCCTGGAGGCCGTAGCCGACGCGGGCGAGGGGCTTGTCCTTGTCGAGCACGAGCAACCGATAGCCGGCGCAAGGATAGTTGTAGCACAGCGCCCCAATGCCGCTCATCACGCCGCCGGCCGCGCTGCCGTAGCGGATCTCCGTGTCGCACCCAAACGCCAGACAAAACTTGAGGATCTGCGACGGGGTGTTGTCGCTGGTGTTGATCGGGTCCTGAGAATGCGCCGCGAGGATGGAGCGCACGCGGTCGCGCAGGGCCGCCATGGAGGGACTCAAGGCCGGCCTCGGCTTGGGCGCAACCGCGGCGGCCGGCGGCTTGGGCGACGTTGCCGGCGGCTTGGGCGACGTTGCCGGCGGCTTGGGCGACGTTGCCGGCAACGTCGCCGGTTCCTTGCCTTCGGTCTTTTCGGTTTTCGGCGCGGCTGGCGGAGCGGGCTCCTCGCTCGGTTTCGCTGCGCCGGGCTGGGACCTGGCCGTCTCGTCGGCCCGAGCCGAGGCGGCGCCCCCGGCCACGAACATGGCCATCAGCAACATGGCGGCCATCCCCACAGCGGCTTTTCCAAGCGGCCGATTCCCGCATGCTCGCGCCACTTTGCGTCTCCTCCCTGCCGGCCCGATCCCCATCCGAGCGTCTCCTGGAGCAACCATGGTTCATTCCTCGCTGCCGGGCGGCGGATCGCCGGGCGCGTCGAGGGCAGCCTGAGGGTTGGGTTCCTTCTTGGTTTCCGCGGCGTTTTTGGCGGCGGATTCTTCGGGCAGGGGGCGATCGATGAGGAACCCGCCCTCGGCCCCGCGGACGTTGTAGGTGTTGTTCTCCGCGCCGCAGCCGTAGGCGTCGTTGCCGCCGTAATCGATGAGGAAGCTGAAGTTGCCGCCGCATTGAGGCAACGGGTGATAGGAAATGTCGGGCGCGGCGTATCCCTGGCTGTACCCCAGGTAGACGTCGTTGCCCGTATAGTCGAACAGGATGCCCAGGCTGGCTTGGGCTCCGCTGCCTTGATTGCCGCCGCCGGTGGCCTCGTAGCGGTCGTTTCCGGCGAAATCGAAGAGTCCGCCGACGGCGTCGTCCCAACCGAACCCCAGGCACATGATCGTTCCGCCGTAGGTGTCGTCGCCGGCGTCGTCGAAGCAGAACCCCACGGCGTAGTGGCAGCCAAAACCGCAGGAGAACCGCTGGAACTCCGGTTCGCCGCGCGGGGCGCCGTTGAACATTTTTCGGGTGCCGCCATAGCGCCGGTCGTTGCCGCCGAAATCGCGGGCGAAGCCGAGGCCGAGCCAGTAGCCGCCGCCGTGGGAAATGTAGTCATACTCGTACACGTCGTCGCCGCCGCCGTCGAGGATCGCGCCGATCCCGCCGTTGGCCACCTGGCGAAGCCCCGCCCCGACGCCCTGCGACCAGCCTTCGTACCCCGGGGTTTCCGGATAGGAATCGAAGTACAAGCCGCCGGCATAGTAGTGGTCCTTGCCGTCGAGGTCGTCCAGCACGCCGAAGCCCAGCGGGGCGCCGAAGCCTTGGGCCCACATGGCCGCGCGATAGCTGTCGTTGCCCGCGCGATCCAAGAGAAGCCCGATTCCCCCCAGGGCGTGCCCTTGCACGCGGCGAATGCCCGCGTAGTAATCGTCGCCCTCGAAGTCCACGAGGATCCCCACGCCGCAGAGGGCGGATCCCTGGGCCACGTCCTGGGCGCGGTAGGCGTCCCGCCCTTCGAGGTCCACCAGCATGGACACGCCCAACACGGCGCCCCCTTGGATCCCCGGCCGGCTTCCCTCGTAGCGATCGTCGCCGGCCAGGTCGATCACGACCAGGACCGGCCTGGCGAGCGTCGCGGCCCCTTCGCGGTACACGTCGTCGCCGCCCAAGTCGATCACCGCGGCCACGTCTTCCAATTTGTCCAGATCGTAGGTGTTCTTGTCCTTGCCGCCGACGAGGATCGTTCCGGCCGAAGTGACGATCCTCCTCACGACGCTGCCCGTGACCCCCTTCACCGGAACGTTTTCTTCCGGCGTGATCGCCTTGAACTGGTGGAGCAATTCGGGATCGGTCAGCACCGTCAGCGCGTCCGCGGCGTTGAACCAGGCCCGCCGGTCCATCTTCTCCATCAAGTCGCAGAGGCGGCGTCCCATGCCGCGATCGATCAGCGTATGGCCGTTGGTGTTGTTCCCCACAAAAACCGGATACAGATTCTGGCTCAGTTCGGCCACTTCGCTGGGCGTTAGCGGGGCCAAGGCCGCCGCATACGCCGACTGGGCGGCGGTCAGGGCCTGTTCGAGCACGTCCAGGGCCTGCTCCGTGGAGGTCACTTTGGGAAACGAGCGGGCCTCGCGCACGCCGCAATCCATTCGGGTGCGAGCCAGCATGAGGGCCTGGTCCAGGCCCGACGGACCGCCCATCAGGAACCGATGCAGGTGGCGAGTGAACTTCTCCGCCTCGGCCGGGGCCTCCAACGGATGACGCAGCAAGTAGTCGAACCAACGCAAACGGCAGTTTCCCGTCACCTCCGAAGGGCTCATCTCCCCGGCGGTCGTGTCCAGCTTCATTGCCGTGTAGGCGCAGAATCGCTGAAAACTCGGTTGCACCCGCCGCGCGGCCAAGCCGTCGCGGATTTCCTGCCGGACCAAGGCCATCAAACCAGGGGCAAGCGGATTGCCGACCGTTTCACGCCGGTCATCTTCCGTCGCGGCTGCCTTGTCGGATGACAGTTTTGGGGCGGCCGGGCTGGTTGCTTCCCCCGCCAACGCCCCGCAAACCCCCAAGAGAATCGCCCAAACCACCGAGTGGACCATCGCCTCAGGCCACCAGACCAACCGCCCTCGCCGCGCTGGCCCGGACACCGAAAGGCGTAAACGACCTGCCGTTAGCATTCCCCATCTCCCGCAGCCGAGCTAAATTGCCTCATCCACGCGGGACATAAACCTCAAGGCGGTTCCAGTGACGGCCACCTATCTTGCGTTTCTTACCCGAACGACCGGATTCGCATCTCCATGGAGTCGATCGAAGCGGCCAGAAGTCGAGCATTCGAAACCATCGGCGATGGTGTGTCAATAGAGGGGTGGAAAGAGCCCCTTCGTCGCCCCGTAGGCTAATGCCTCTGGCTTCGGCATAGCCCGAGTCATTTCTTGAAGCATCAGGCAGCGAACCCCACGGCGGGATGGGATGAGCGAGATTTCGAGGCGTGGTTCCAATTACCACGCGACCTCCGCCAGGCGAGGCAGGGCCTGTCGAAGCTTTCGCACGCCTTGCTCGGTGACGTCCGTCTTGGTCAGATCCAGGGCAACCAGACGCCGCAGCCGCTTCAGATGCTCCAGCCCCGCGTCGCTGATCCGCGTCCGAGCAAGGCTCAACTCGGCAAGTTCGGTCAGCTCGGCCAGGTGCTCCAGGGCGGCATCGGTGATAAGGGCCCGGTCCAGGTAGAGCTGTTCAAGTCGACCGAGACGCTTCAAGCGCGAGAGCCCTTCGCTGCTCACGCGGGTGTTGGCCAATCCGAGAATCCGGAGCCGGCTGAGTTCCGCGATCGACGCCAGCCCCTCGTCGCCGACCTGCGTGTGGTCCAGCGACAGCTCCTCGAGCTTCGCCAGGCCCCTCAGATGCGCCAGGCCCTTGTCGGTGACCAGGGTTCGGATCAGGGAGAGGCGCCTCAATTCACGCAGCGCCTTGAGCGCTTCGAGCCCTTGGTCCCCGACCGCGGTCTCCGCCAACGACAGCGACTCGATCTCCCCAAGCGGGGCAAGCTGCGCCATGCCGGCGTCGGTGACATCGGTGCCGTCGAGCACCAGGGTCTTCAGCCGGGCGAGTTTTGCCACATGCTTCAATCCCTCGTCGCCTGGCCGCGTGTAAGGCAGTTCAAGCACTTGGAGATTGGCCAGGGGGACCAGATGGGCGAGGGCCGGACCCGTGAGCCAATTGTCGCCGATCGCCAGTTCCTTCAGGCCGCTCAGGGAGGAAAGCGAAGCCAGTCCGGCATTGGTGATCCGCGTTCGGTCGAGGGACAGGCTCTCCAATTCCTTGAGCGATTGGAGGTGGACCAGTCCGGCGTCGGTCGTCGCCGTGCCGCTGAGCGAAACAACGCGAAGCCTGGGGTTTTCGGCCAGCCGGGCGAGGCCGCGGTCGGTGATCCGCGTCTCGCTAAGGTCGATCTCCTCCAGATGCCGCAGCTCTTTCAGATGCGCCAACGCCGCATCGGTAATCGACGTCGAGGCCAACGCAAGCACGAGCAGATCGGGAAGGGCTTTCAGACGCGCCACGCCCGCATCGCTGATTTTCGTGCCCGAGAGCCCCAAGACTTCCAGCGATTCCAGGTCCTTCAAATGCGCCAGACCGGCGTCGGTGATGTTCAGGGAACTCAGATCGAGGACGCGGAGACGATCCAGGCCCTTCAGGTGCGCCAGACCGGCGTCCGTGACCCGGGAGGCTTCCAGATACAGTTCCTCGGTGTCCTTGAAACGGGCGGCCACGGTCATCAGGTCTTCGTCGGCCAGGTCGGACGGCACCTGGGGCTGAGCGAGGAGCTTGTCCAGGCCGGGCAGCTCGAGGCGAGGGTGGGGGGAGTGGATCGCTTTGCGATGAGGCGTCGGCTTCGCCCCGCCGGCTTCGTCCGCCTTGTCGGCCGCCGTCACGGTCCACGTCGCGGCCCACGTCGCAATCGCGGCGATGAATAGAAGAAGTGCACGCATGGTATTCCTCCCAGCCGGGACGGAACACGGCCTCGCCCCCGGGCGTTGAACAAGCGATGGCAAGCCACCGCGTCCGCCGCCCGCTTCAGGCGGCGCTCCGCCCCGCTTCGCACTTGCCCGCGCCGCGGATCAGCACGACGGCCACGGCCACGGCCACGTAAACGAGCTGAATCGCCATGGCGGAATACACGTATCCCTGGCCTCCGCCGCCGAAGCCGTAGCTGTGCAGGCCGGCGCCCAGCACGAAGTTGACGCCGTACCAGGCCATGACCACCAAGGCGAAGCAGATCACCGAAAGGGCGGCCAGTCCCAACTCGTTGACCCAACCCACATAACGTGCGTGGAGCACCGCCAAATACCCGAGCAGGGCGATCAGCGCCCAGACCTCCTTGGGGTCCCATCCCCAGAACCGCCCCCACGAGTAGTCCGCCCACACGCCGCCGAGGATCGTGCCCGCCGCAAGAAGCAAGACGCCGACTTGCAGCGCCTTGTAGGTGAAGCGGGTCAGCGCGGCGATCGTTTCCGGGTTCCTGGAACGAGCGAGGTAGTGGCCCAACGTGATGTTGCCCACGCCCAACGCCAAGGCAAAAGCCGCGTAGCTGAGGGTGATGCTCATCACGTGGGTCACCAGCCAGAAATTGCTGCGGAGCACGGGCTGCAAGGGCTTCAAGCTGGGGTCGAGGATGGCCGGGCAGTTGTCAGCCAGGATCAAGGCCACGGTGGTCACGGCGGCGGCCGCGACCATGACGTAGCGGCTGCGGTAGATCGCCTCGAACAGGAGTCCGAACACGGCCGTGCCCAACGCCAGGTACACCACCGATTCGTACATATTCGTCACCGGCGCCCTCCCGGAAATCGCGATGCGCAGGGCGAAGCCGGCGAGCATCGCCGCGAAGCTGAGCACGAAGAGGCCCACGCCTATCGCGTAAAGCGGCTTTCCCTTCGTTCCCATGCTGAGGGCGACCAGGAAGAACGACAACATGGCGAAAATCCATGCGAAGCGGAAGGGCGCCCAATGGTTGTAGGCCACTTCCCAATCGAGCTTCCGCTGCGAAGGATAGACGCCCAGCTTGGGTCCCGCCGTCTGGAGCGTGGCGATGAATTCGGCCGAGGCCGCGTTGAACGCCTCGGCGGACTTGCTCAGGAACGCCGCCCGAACCTTCTGGAATTGCTCCCTCGCCCTCGCGAACGTCCCGCTCGAATCCTCGATGCTTTGCAGATCGCCGCCCACCAGGTCGGCGACCGAAAGCCAGTGCTCGTGCTCGTCGCCGGGAAGGGGAAGGATCCCCAGGCGCTTGCCCGCCCGATGATTGCGATAGGCCGTGTAATTCATCGCCAATTCCAGGGCCTTGCGCTCGAGCATGGGCAGGCCGCGGGCTTCGTCCCGGCTGATTTTCTGCACCCAGAGCAGGAAGGATGTTTCGCGTCCGGTGCGGGGGTCGCGGATCGTGGCCTTGCTCAATTCCGCCGGGGAAAGGTATTTCTGATCGGCGGCCATTCCCAGCAGGTCGCGAAGCTCGAGGTAATCGACCCGCAGCAACCCGGCCTTGTCCCATTTGTCCGGCGATCCGCCGGACGAGGGAAGTCCCATGTCGCGGGACTCGCCCTGGGCCGACGAGTCCCAACCCGGCCACTCGAACAGCATCGTCAGGTACGCGGCCGCGGCGTCGAGCTTCTCGCCGGACTCCGGATCGACCAGGCTGGCCCGGTTGCACAACGTCCGCAGCGTTTCCCAGGCCAGGGTGTCCAGCGGCTTGTAGCGCCCGCCATCCTGAACGGCCAGCCGCCGCCACGGCTTCCAATCGAACGACTCCCCCGGCCCTTCGCCGAACGCCGCAAGGGGAAACATCAAGGAGCTGATAACGGTCAGGATGGCCTTTCGCATTCCCTAAAAAACCTCGTTGGTCGTCTGGATTGATGTCGGCGGGCCGCACGTCCCGAAGGGCAAGATCGCCCCGAGACCCGCCGCGAAGCTCATCCGATTCCGGCCACGTCCACGCCCGCTGGATTTCGGCCCTTGCGGCCGTTGGAAGCGATGGCGGCTGGGGCGTCGCGTCCGCCGGGCTCGGCCCGGCCTCCTTCGGCCTGGCTGCGGCCGTTCCCCCGCGCGGCCAGACTCCCCAAGCTCACGAAACGGCTATAGAACATCACGGCGATGCCCACGCAGATCATCAGGCTTCCGAAGTACTTCAGGAACCGGCCCGGGTCGTAGGCCACGCTCAGGATCGAGGCCGACTTCCCCTCGCCGAGTTCCTGAAAACTGCTTTGGTAGAACGTGTACCTTCCGTGCGTCAGGGGCTCGTTCATCGAGATCACCCGCTCTTCGTCGATCTGCCGCCGCGAATCGATGAGGCGGACGCGGCTGGAGAACGAGGCGTCGCCCATGCGCCCCGGGTTCAGCCCCCGTTGAAAACGAATCAACCGAAGCGAAAAGCCCAGCGGCAGGCTTTCGTTTCCAAAACGCACCTCGATGGGCCCTTGGGGGGTGTGGATCCTGGTTTGCCCATGCTCGGGATGATTGCGCTGAAGCCAGACCTCCTCGGTCTTGCCGCCCGCCGAGATGCGGACAAGCGCTGCGGGCTCGGCCGTCCGCTGCTCGCCCGCCCCAAGATCCAGCGGATAGAAGTTCACCTCGCGGCGGGCATGGGAAAGAACGTCGGCGATGGACACTTGGAACTGCCCCGCCACGTCGATCGGCTGGCCCCTGGCCACCACGCCCCGCGATGCATACTTGCCATGCTGCCCCACCCGGCAATGGATCTTCCCATCCGGCGATTGGAAGAACTCCACGCCGAAGTCGGGCGTCATCGCCGGGTGGTGATAGACGAATTTGACCGGGCAATCCTGGCCGTGAACGCCGTCAAAATTCAAGAACGGGAACTTGGCAAAAGCAATCTGGCGGATCGGCTGGTCCTTGCCCGGCGACGTCACCCGAAGCTCCAGAAGCGGATTGAGCGGCTCCTGGCCGCGGGTAACGAACTTCCCGGCCGTGCCGGGGGCCGCGTTGGGCACGTACTCCACGATCTCCACCAGCATCTTGCCGTCGCCGAGCGGGATTTTCTTGCCCAAGCTCTTGCTCACCCCGACACGCTCCATGCGTCCGGCATAGTGCATCGACAGCACCCCGTCCGGATCCATGTCGGCCGGCGGATTCATGAAGTCCTCCAGCATCGACGCGGTCGGCAATCGCTGGAACTCGAACTTGACCGGACCGAGGAACATCTGGGCCCCAAACTGGTCGGCCACCAGCCACTCCTCGCGCAGCGGTCGGCCGTCCGGCCCGGCAAGCTCAAACCTCAACGCCGGACTGCCTCGGCCGCTGGGATCCTCCACCCACTCCTCGTCGACCCGCGCATGACGGTAAAACTTCAAGACCTCCATGGCGATGCCGCTCATTTGGCCGAGGGCAAGCCGCTTACCCGCGGGCCAATCCACGGGGCCGGGCTGAAAGAGGAATTCCGTGGAGACCGATCCCTCGCCGCCCGACTCCTGACGCGTCGCCCTGAGCAGGCTGCGGTCCAGAAGCGTCAGGCTGTCGGCGGTTTGGCCTTCTACGAATCCGACCTGTCCTTCGATCCCATACTCATATGTGATGATCGATCCGGCCAGAAGAACCAACAAACCAACGTGCGTGATCAGGAAGCCGATCCGTCTGCGACCCCAGGGAAATCGATTCACCGTGGCGGCGAAGATGTTCAGGGCCAAGATCGCCAAGAGGCCCGAAAACCAACGGCTGTGGTAGACGTACCATTGGGCGTATTCGCGACCCCTGGTCGATTCCACAACCGTCGCCCACGCCAGCACCGCGGCCAGCACGACGATCAAAAGGACCGCCAATTTCAACGATCCCAAGAGGAGAAATAAGCTCTTGACCGCCATCATCCACGGCGAGTCCGACGCGCGTCGGTCAGCACGGTCCGCCATCAGGTAATCCTTCGGAGGAGCAAGGCAGGCAGGTTGGCTCGATCGGGGGGACTGGTTTTCTAGGGAAAGTGGGCTCCCGGGGCTCGGTCACCACCCCGCGCGCGTGGGTTTTGCCACGTCGCTTTGCGATGGGTCCATTTAGTTTAGCCCACGGACAGCAGGGTCACAACCGTCCAGCGTGCCACAATCCCCTTCGAACAAGCGGGATATCCACCCTCCACACAACGGCGATGGCCTCCTGTCCGCACACCCTGCCGCCTCGGTGGCTTATTGGTGAATCCTATTCCGGTGGGCGTCGGTAGACAATGACGCCGTGCTGCTGGGCCACCAGGCGGTATCCGGCCCGCTGGGCGTGCTCGATGATGAACGCCGTTTGGTCGGGCGATTGATAGAATCGCTCGGCCGTGTCCAGCACCACGAACTCGAACAGTTCGATGGGCGAGCGCGAGGGCCCGACTTCGGCTTGGAAGTCCTTCCAACGGTCGCCGGCCTGGGCAACCGTGTCCAGTCTGCGCACTTTGAGAAGGTGGGACGCAATCCGGCCGGTGGCCAAAACGCTCGATTGCGGTCCGCCGACTTGGACCAGGATTTCATTCAGGGCTCGATTGCCGGGCGAGCCCGCCCGGCGATTCTCGATGACCTCCGTGGAGCCGTTGCCGGGGTAGGTCTGGTGGACCACGTCGGTGAGCGTCGGCCTGCTCCACGGCAAGGCGCCGAACCACGCGGAGGCCAGGGCGCAGGCTGCCAGGGCCCCCAGCGCGGCGGCGTTGCCGCGGGGCACCGAACGCGACGCAACCGACCCGTTGATCGCTGCCAGGAAGAAGACGGGCACCAGGACAGTGGTGTACTGGAACGCGATGCTGGTGGCGGGCGGGTGTCCCCACGCCAGAAGCACCCCCAGCGGCGCCGCGGCCGCCAACATCGCGGCCCATCCCCGCCCCAGTTCGCGCAGTCCCAACGGCACGAACAAGGCCAGAAGGAAGTAGGCATGGTGCGGCCGGAGGATGGTGCCCCAGAAGACGTCGGGTCGGAGGATGGGCGAGAGGAGCACTTCGGGGAGAGAGGCTCCCAGTCGGCTGAAGCGGCCAACCTGGTAGCGTGCGAACGGCGCGCAGGTGAACACCACGGCGAGCAGGACGAGGAAAACGGCGGCCGCCAGCAGCCATCCCCGCCACGAAAGCTGGCCGTGGAGCGTGGCGCCGGGAGTTGACGCTCCTCGGTCTGTTCCCCGTTCCCGCCAGGCCGCTAGGGCCATAGACAGGCTCAGAAACGCGAGCACCGCAATCACGTCCTCTTGAAAGCTGCACGCGGCCAGACAGGCCGCGCCCGCCGCCGCGTGCCCGCCGCGCAACAGGCAGGCCGCCGCGGCAAACAGCAGGGGCAAGGCCAGGCTCACCGGATGCCACCCGTAGGTGCAATTCAAATTGAATTGTCCCACCAACGGATAGCCCAGGTACGCCGCCGCCCAGGCCCACGCGGCTGTCGGCGAAGCGCCCATACGCCGCGCGATGGCGAACACGCACGGCGCGGGCAAGGCCAGGCAGACCGCTTGGACGGCGAAAAACAACGTCGCGTCGGGCCAGAGCCCCCAGAGGGGAGCAAGCAAGGCCAGGCCTGGATTGAAGTGATCCCAAAAGGCAGGCAACCCCGGCGTCTCCAGCAGGAAGCCGCGCCCTTCCCAGGTGTTCACCACGCGCCAGGCGAAATGCCCAAAGTCGTTGTAGCCGAGAAGATAGTCGTCGTAGGCCCGCCGCGATTCCAGATACCACCACACGGCGGCGGCGAGGGCCAAACCCCACAGCGCCGCCAATCGCAAGGCGGAAGAAGACCGCAGGGCGGACCAGGTTCGGCGCCAGCGCGGCTCGGCGCCGATCGGGTTGGCGGAGTCGAGCGCCCGGGCTGGGCTGGCATTCCCCCGCGCCCCTCCCGCGACGACGATGCCCCGCACCGCCGCGCCGGTGATTCCCGCCATCAAAATCGGCTCAAGGAAGGTGCAGGGAATGGCGAGTCCCAGCAACCGCGCCAAGTCGGCCAAAGGCACGATCCAGGCGGCCAGCAGCCACCGCATCGGCGGAGCGGCCAGCAAGCCGTCCCGTTGCGAGGTCCGGTGACCGAGAACGCCCAGCAACGTCCCTCCCAGCACGGCAGCCAGCAAGCTCGCGTTGCCCAAGGCGAAGAAGCCCCACAGGGGCGGCGCGGCGGAGAGCACCGTGTAGATCGCGGTCAGATGCTCACGCGTCGAAAGCAGCGCTACGGCCCACGACCAGCCGATGGCCGCGAACACGGCGATCGCCTTGCGGGCCGCCGCCTGCCAGTCCACTCCGGCGGCCAGGTTGGGTTCGTCAATCCGGCGTTTCGCGATGGTGGATCTCCCGTCGGTCCGAAAGGGGATTTCATTTTAGGGGCGGCCCACGGCTCCGCCCAGACTTGCTCCGCCGAAAAGGGTCGGATACTTTGAGAACACCACGCAACGTTTCCCCTTCCCGGCGGAAGGTCGAAAACAACGCAGCCGTTCCCGGGGACTGTCCCGATTTTCGCGGCGAAGTCCGCGAAAACGGGACTGTCCCCCTGGCCGGTAAACGGGCAGGCATGTTTTTCGGCGCGAAACGGCCCGAAAAACGCGCGAGTCCCCGGCCTGTGAACGGTGACGAAAACAAGGAGCCTGCCATGCCGACGATCGTTTTCCGTGTCTGGTGTCCCCTGGGGTTGCTTCTGGCGGCGTTGTCGATCCCGGCGGCGACGGCCGAGAACCCGGCGGCCGATTTTTACATTGCTCCGGACGGCGACGACGCGTGGTCGGGAAGACTGCCGGCCCCTCGCGCCGACCGCGGCGACGGCCCGCTGGCTTCCCTCGAAGGCGCGCGGAACGCGATTCGCCGCCTCAAGGCCCAGCAGGCGCTGAACAAACCGGTTCGGGTGCTGATTCGCGGCGGGGTGTATCGCCTTTCGGGGCCGGTTGTGTTCGGTCCGGAGGATTCGGGAAGCGAGGCCGCGCCGATCACGTTCGCGGCCTGGCCCGGCGAGAAGCCGGTCTTCAGCGGAGGCATCCCGATTTCCGGATGGAAAAAGGCCGAAGGCCCGCTGTGGACCGCCGTCGTGCCCGAGGTCCGCGCCCGCCGCGCGTATTTCCGGCAGCTTTTCGTCAATGGCCAGCGCTGCACGCCGGCGCGGTTTCCCAACGAGGGGGCGACGTTCCGGGCGGCCGGACCGGGTGTCCCGCTCAAGGACCGCAACGCGGCCCGAAAGGACCCCAAGACGAAAATCTCGCTCCGCTACCAGAACGAGGACTTGAAGCCGTGGGCGGACCTTGAGGAAGCCGTCGTCGTGGTCTACCACTCGTGGACCACCTCGCGCCATCGCATCCGGTCGCTCGACGTTCAGGGACGCCTGGTCGAGTTCACCGCCCCGAGCGGATGGCCGATGGGCTACTGGGAAAACAACCAACGCTACTACATCGAGAACGTCCGCGAGGCGCTCGACGCCCCGGGCGAATTCCATCTCGATCCGAAGACCGGCGCGCTGGCCTACTACCCGCGGCCCGGCGAAGACATGTCCCGCGTCCAAGCGGTCATGCCGGCGGCCGAGGAATTGCTCCGCGTGGAAGGCGACGCGGCGGCCGGCAAGACGGTCTCGCACTTGCGGTTCGAGGGGCTGGGCTTCCAGCATACCCGCTGGGACATGCCCAAGGCCGCGCCGGTCGACGGCCAGGCCGCCGCCTTCTTGAAATCCGCCGCGGTCCATTTCCTCGCGGCCCGCCATTGCGCGCTGGCGCGATGCGAAATCGCCCACACCGGAGGCTATGCCCTTTGGTTTGAGGGCGGGTCGAAAGACAATCGGGCCGAACAATGCCATCTGCACGATCTCGGAGCCGGCGGCGTACGCATCGGCCAAACCGACTTGCCCGAGGAGCCCGAACGGCAGACCGAGCGCAACGAGGTCTTCAATTGCTTCATCCACGACGGCGGCAAGGTGTACCACGCCGGGGTCGGCGTGTGGATCGGCAAGAGTTCCCACAACGCCGTCCGCCACAATGAGATCTGCGACCTGCTGTACACGGGCGTTTCGGTCGGCTGGAGTTGGGGATACGCCCCCAGTTCCGCCCACCACAACCTGATCGAGCACAACCATATCCATCACCTGGGCTGGGGCCAACTGAGCGACCTGGGCGGGATCTACAGCCTGGGCGTTTCGCCGGGAACCCGCGAGGCGTTCAACCTGATCCACGACGTGCTTGCCTATTCCTACGGCGGCTGGGGGCTGTATACCGACGAGGGAAGCAGCCAGATCGTGCTCGAAAACAACGTCGTGTACCGCGTCAAGGACGGCTGCTTCCACCAGCACTACGGGCGGGAAAACCTCGTCCGCAACAACATCCTCGCCTACTCCGCGACCCGCGGCCAGGTCGTCCGCACCCGCGAGGAAGACCACCGCTCCTTCACGTTCGAACGCAACATCGTCTACTACACGCAGGCCGACCTGCTGGCCGGGAACTGGTCGAAAGGGCAATTCACCTTGGACAACAACCTTTATTGGAACGCGGCGGGCAAACCGGTCACGTTTCCCGGCGGCCTCACGCTGGAGCAATGGCGGGCCAAGGGGCAGGACGCCCACAGCGTCATCGCCGATCCCAAGTTCGTCGACGCCGCCCGCGGCGACTTCCGCCTCCGGCCCGACTCGCCGGCCAGCCAGATCGGATTCCAGCCCCTGGACCTCAGCAAGGCCGGCCTCACCGGCCCGTCGGAATGGACCGCCTTGCCCAAACAAATCCAGCGGCCCAAGATGCTTCAACCGGGCGAGACGTGAGAGGGCGTCGCCGGCGGGTCGGGACGCAGCCGGCGGGATCGCGTCGATCCGCCATTCCCGAAAGGGTTTTGCCGTGCGCAGCGCAGCCAGACAACGGACCGTCGGGGTGGTCGTCGCCTGCTGGGGCGTCATCGCGGGGACCGCCGGACCGGCCCGCGCCGCCGCGCCGGAAGCCCAGCCGCCGCGGGCCGAAATCCTCCGTGCCGCTGGCCCGCGCCTGCATCTCGCATGGGACGGCGCGGACGGCGCGCTGGTCGAAATCTCCGACGCCGACGCCAGGCGCCAGCACCTCGTTTCGCCCAACGGCGAAACGCAAGGCCGCGGCCTTTGGGAACTCCGGCTGCGGCGAGGGAAGGATCGCGTGGTGGTCGCGCCGAGGCAGGCCGCGACCTTTCGCGCGGAGGCGATTCCCGGCCAGCCGGGCGGGATGCGGTTGCTCTGGGAACGATTTCGCGACGCCTCCCTCGGACCGCTCGCGGTGGAGGTCGAGGTCCGCCTCGACGCCGGCGCCCCGATGAGCCGCTGGAGCATCGCGGTGCGGAATCTCCAGGAACTCCAGATCGACGACATCCGCTTCCCACGCATCCAGGGCGTCGCCCCGCAGGAACGCGAACGGCTCGCCGTTCCCATTTGGATGGGCCAGATGGCGATCGATCCCCGCCGGCTGCTCACCGGATCGGCGAAGAAGGGAGGCCGTTGGGCGTGGAGCTATCCGGGCCCCCTGTCCTTGCAATGCCTGGCGTACTATCAGGAGGGTGGGCCCGGGCTTTACGTGGCTTGCGACGATGCGGCCGCCGAGCGCAAGACGTTCGCCGTCGAGGCCGACGCGCAATCGCGCGTGGACCTCGAAGTGATCCATTATCCAAGCGTCCGGCCCGACGAAAGGAGCGTCTCGCCAGGCTACGGCGTCCTGGTGGGCGTGTTCCGCGGCGACTGGTTCACGGCGGCCGAGCGGTATCGGCAGTGGGCCCTGCGTCAACCCTGGGCCCGCCAAAGCCGATTGCAGCGCGGCCTGGTTCCGGACTGGGTGCTCCAGACGGGCATGTGGGTGTGGAACCGCGGCCGCTCGCCGAACGTGCTCCCCCCGGCCGCCGCCCTGAGGGACCGTTTTCAAATCCCGGTCTCGGTGTTCTGGCACTGGTGGCACGGCTGCGCCTACGACGCCGGCTTTCCCGAGTATTTTCCGCCGCGCGAAGGTGCCGAGCCGATGAGGGCCGCGCTGGCCGAGGCTCAATCCAAGGGGATCCGAGCCTTGCTCTACATGAACCAACGGCTCTGGGGAATGACGACCAAGAGCTGGACGGAAGAAGGGGCCGAGCGCTACGCGGTCCGCGGGCCCGATGGCAAGATCGTTTCCGAGGTCTACAACATCTTTACCCACCAGCCCTGCGCGGCCATGTGCATGGGCACGGCGTTCTGGCGCGACAAGTACGCCGGCCTTGCCGAAAAGGCGGTCCGCGAGCTGGGGGCCGGCGGGATCTACATGGATCAAGCCTGCCTCTCCATGGCGTGCCACGATCCCGCCCACGGCCACCCCGTCGGCAACGGAAACTTCTGGTCCCAAGGATTCCGCGCGCTGGTCGAAGACATCCACCGGCGAACCCGAGGAGCGGGCCCAACCGCCCTGGCCGGCGAGGGTTGCGGCGAGACCTGGCTCGGAGAACTTGACCTGATGCTCAGCCTCCAGGTGAGCCGGGAGCGGTACGCGGGAAGCGACGGATGGGAAACGATTCCCTGGTTTCACGCCGTGTACCATCCGTTGGCGGTGTTTTACGGGAACTACTCCTCGTTGGCTGCCCCGCCCTACGACGAACTCTGGCCCGCCGCCACCGCGCCCAAGACCGCATTGGCCCTGTTGGACGCCAAATTCTCCGGCCAATTCCGGTTGGAACAGGCCCGGGCGTTCGTCTGGGGACAGCAGCCGACGATCGCCAATCTGTTGCCGGAACACTTCGAGAAGCGGCCGGACGAGATCGCCTACGCCGTGCGATTGGCTCGCGTCCGCCGCCGCGCGCTCGATCACCTGATGCGCGGGACCATGCTCCGCCCGCCGACGATCGCCGTGCCCGAGATCGAAATGGATTTCTCTCGCCTGTCGATCTATGCGGGGCGCGAAGGGGGCGTCACGTCGTTCCGCAAGAGGGGCCCCGCGGCGATCGCCGCCGCCTGGCGGGCGCCGGACGGCAGCGTCGGCGTGGCCCTGGCCAGCATTGTCGATCGCGAGCTTCGTTTTCCCCTCGCGCTGGAGTGCGCCGAATACGCGCTCCCTTCGCAGGGAACCGTCGATTGGATCGACGAGACAAGCTGCCGCCCCATCGCCGCCTGGAACGGAAATCCGGCGGCGATTGACATTTGCCTGCCAGCGTTCGGCGCCGGCATCGCCCGTTTTCATTGAGGGCCGGTCTCACGAGGCGGACGCTCCGGTCGCAACCGTTCACGGGGACTGTGCCGATTTTCGCGGCGAAGCCCGCGAAAATGGGACTGTCCCCCTGGCCTGGAAGGAAACACGCGCATTTTTCGGCGCGAAGCGGCCCGAAAAACGAGCCAGTCTCCGGCCTGTGAACGGTTGCCTCCCTTGACGGCGATTCCGGGCCGGCTCCCCATGCCGCTCAAAAAACGCCGGGCACTCGGTGTTCGAAGAGGACGTCGCGCCCGTCGCCGGCGACCTCGCGCTCCGCGCGGCCGCGATCTTCTCGTCGCCTCACTCCGGCAACGGCTTGCCCTTGGTCTCCGGGGCCAGCCAGATCAGGACCATGCCGAGGACGTACACCAACGTGATGTTGGCCATGGCGTTGGCGTAGTCGCCGCCGAACCAGTGGACCAACTGGCCCATGTAGAGCGTTCCTACGGCGGCGAGAATACGGCCGAAGTTGAAGCTCAGGCCCTGGCCGGTCGCGCGGACGCGGGTGGGAAAGATTTCCGGCAAGTACAGGGGGAGCCAGCCGTAGAAAGCCGCCGTCACTCCGCCCACGAACAGCGCGGTGATCCAGAAGAGCCCCCGGTCGGCCGGCCCTAGCCAGCGGAACAGATAGGCGCAGGAGACCAGCGAGAGCAGGCACAGGACGAAGTAGACCGGGCGGCGTCCCCAAATGCCGCCGATCACCGGGGCCACGAAACAGGCGATGATCGCCCCGATGGAAATGACGATCTGCACGCCCGCCTTGGCCTTCGCCGACGCCGCGGAGATCTCCTTCCACGTGCCGGCCGGCAACTGCGCCTTGGCCTCTTCGAGCTTCTCCTTGAGTTGGCTCTTTTCGGCGGCCAGCAGGTTGCTGCCAGGCAGCCGGGCCTCGACCAGCTCGGCTTGCTTCATCTGTTCGACCCACAAGGGGATCCAGCCGGAAACCGCCGCCCACGTCCCGATCAAGGGAATCGCCGAAAAGATGATCGCCAGAATAGTCCGTTTGCGGAGTCCCGCGGCGAAGATCTCCAGCACGGGCAATCGGCTGGCGGTTTTGGCCGCTTCCTTCCAGCGCTCCGACTCGGGCACCAGGAAGCTCACGAACAGGGCCAGGAAGGCCGGCAAGGCGCCCACCAGCATCAGCCGCCGCCAGGGGCTGGTGAAGGCCTCCACCACGTGTCCGGCGATGCCCACGGGCGGCGCTTCGTGGCCGCTCACCGAAATGACCGGCACAAAAAACGCGAACAGCGCGATGAACAAAAACCCGAAGTTAGCCGCCGCGCCAATCGCGCCGGCGAGTTTCGGGCGATGCCGCTCGGGCCAGCACTCGACGACCAGGGCGACGGCCACCGCCCATTCCCCGCCCATTCCCAGCGACGCGATGAAGCGGAACAACCCCAGGTGCCAGGCCTGCTGCGCGAAGGCCCCCGCCCCCGTGAAGAGCGAATAGACGAGGATGCTCAGAACCATCGCGCGGACGCGCCCAATGCGGTCCCCCAACCAGCCGAACACCAGGCCGCCCAGCGCCGCGCCCAACAGGAAGCAGGCCACGATGACTCCGTTCCAGCGGCCCACGGCCGCGTCGCCCAGGTCGGCGAGGAGTTCCTGAAGCGCCGGCCGCGCGACGAGCGGAAACAGCCCGATTTCCACCCCATCGAACATCCAGCCTAAAAAGGCGGCGGTCAGCACCAGCCACTGGTCCCTGGTCAGACGTTGCGTCTCGGCCATCGCGCTTCTCCCCTCTCAGTTGCAAGTTGCGGCGAGGTCAGGCTGTCAGTAACCGTTCACAGGCCGTGGACTAGCGCGTTTTTCGGGCCGTTTCGCGCCGAAAAATGCGCCTGTCCGCTGACCGGCCAAGGGGACAGCCCGACTTTCGCGGACTTCGCCGCTAAAATCGGGACAGTCCCCGGGAACGGTTACGGCTTTCACGGGTAGCCTGATCTTAATCGCGGCCAAGGGCGCAAACAAGTTTTGCAACCGTTCCCAGGCCCGGCGAAGGGAACGGTCCGGTTTTCGCCGGCTTCGCCGCGAGGATCGGGAAAGTTCCCGCGAACGAACCCCGCGAGTTTTGGCAAGAGCCGGCGGGAGGCTTCGCGGGCGGAGCCATGGATGGGCGAGGCGGGCCAAGGCGGGCTCGCGGCGGAGCGGGCCCCGGTTGGCCCGCTTTGCGGCCCATCGCTCGCCCTGGGTCCGCCCGACGTCAACCGACGCGGGCCCGGCGCGATTCGCCCAACTGGGTCGCGTCCCCCTCGCCGGCGTCGTCCTCCTGGGCCGCAGACTCGGACGGGGCTTCCGGGCCAACGCCGCGGCCTCGCGGGGCGCGCGGCGGACGATCCTCGTCCGCGGCATCCTCGGCCAGATCGTCTTCCTGCGAGGAGGGGACGCCAAGCAGGATGCGGTTGGCGGGGCGACGGGGCGAAGGCCCCGGCGTCGAGGCGGACGGCCCGCCGGCCCCCCGGCCCCGGATCCGCTCCCATTGTTCGAGGGTCATGAGCACTTCCCGGGCCTGCGAGCCGTTGTACGGACCCACGATCCCGTCCTCGGCCATGTAATCGATCAGCCGCGCTGCCCGACCGTAACCAATCCCCATCGCCCGCTGCAACAGCGAACAGCTCCCGCGCCCCTCGCGGATGACCAGTTCCACGGCGTTTTCGTACAGCTCGTCGCGGTTGCCGACCGGCTGGCCCTCCGGTTCCGGCGCGCTGGCCTTCAGTTGCACGAGTTCCTTGACGTATTGCGGCTCGGTGGTCGAGACGGCGTCGATGACGCGCGTGATCTCGTCGTCGCTCAGGTACGTGCCCTGGCCGCGGAGGATCGTGCTCGTGCCCGGCCACAGGAAGAGCATGTCGCCGTTGCCCAACAGCTTGTCGGCGCCCATCTCGTCGAGCACCACGCGGCTGTCCGTGCGGCTGGCCACCTGGAAGCAGATTCGGGCGGGCAAGTTCGACTTGATCAGGCCGGTGATCACGTCGACGGTGGGCTTTTGCGTGGCCAGCACCAGATGGATGCCGACCGCGCGGCTCTTCTGCGCCAGCCGGATGATGTGGGCCTCGACCTCCTTGGCGGCGGTCATCATCAGGTCGGCCATCTCGTCGGCCACGATGACGATGTAGGGCATGTGCGTGGGGATCTGTCGCCGCTCCTCGTCGTCGGCCGGGCGGATGCGGTCCATCAGTTCTTCTTCGCCCAACTGGTTGTACACGCTCACGTGCCGCACCCCGGCCCGGGCAAGGAGCTGATACCGTTCCTCCATCTTTTCCACGGCCCAGCCGAGGATCGCCTCGGCCTTGCGCATGTCGGTCACCACCGGGTGCATGAGGTGGGGAATGTTGGCGTATTGGCTTAGTTCGACCATCTTGGGGTCGATCAAGAGCAGGCGGACCTCGTCGGGGCGGCGGGTCATCAGGATCGACGTGATGATCGTGTTCAAGCACACGCTCTTGCCCGTGCCCGTCCGCCCCGCGATCAACAGGTGGGGCAGGCTGGACAGGTCCACCGTCATCGGGTGGCCGGCCACGTCCTTGCCCAGGAAGATCGGAATCCGCTGCGTGCTCGCCAGGCTGCCCGCCTCCTCCATCACCTCGCGGAGCCGGACCAACTGGCGTTCGTTGTTGGGCACCTCGATGCCCACCGTATTCTTGCCGGGGATGGGGGCCACGATCCGCACGCTGGGCACGCGGAGGGCCACGGCCAGATCGTCGGCCAGGCCCGTGATCCGGCTCAGTCGGAGTCCGGCCTCCAGCTCCACCTCGAACTGGGCGATGACCGGTCCCGTCTGGATCTCCACCACGCGGATGCGGAAGCCAAAATCGGCGAAGGTCTTCTCCAGGATTTTCGCCTTGCGGCGGACTTCCTTCTCTTGTTCCTCGAAACAAAACGGCTCGCTGGCCAACAACAGATCCAGGCTGGGCAATTCGTAGTCGGCCGGACCGTCGCCGCTGGCCGCCTCGATCTGCTCGAGAAGCTCTTGATGCCCGGCGGTCCTGGGTTTGCGGACCCGCGGTTCCGCCGGCTCCAGCGGCTTCGCGGCCGGCTTTTCCACAACGGGTTCGGATCGGGGCGGGCCGGGCTCCGCCCGCTTCAAGACCCGCACCGCCGGCGCGTCGCCCAGCGCTGGTTCGTCGTCCGAACCGTCGTCCGCGGAATCCAGATCGGATCGCCGCCGGCGGCCCCTCGCAACGCATGCCTTTCCGACGCTGGCCGCCCCTTTCCCCAGGCCGCTGATGGGTACGCCGATCAACCAGGCCGCCACGGAGAGGATCGCGTAGTCCGTGGCGAGCAACAAACCGCCGACGATCAAGCTCAAAACGACAATATACGATCCGGCGGAAGCAAAATACTCTTGAAGAATCCCCTTGCCCGCCGCCCCCAAATAGCCGCCAGCCCCGAGGATGGGACCGGGCGAGAGCCACGGGAAGGCAAGCGTCGCCAGGGTGCAGACCCCCACCAGGGAAAGCAGCCAGCCGATCAAACGAAGCCATGGCGACGGGATCTCGCGGCGGCTGAGCAGCACCACGTCCAGCACGACCAGCGAGACCAGCAAGTAATAGGCCCCGACGCCCAGTCCGGCGAAAAGCAGGCTGCTGGCCACCGCCCCCGAACGGCCGCAAAGATTGGCCGCCTCCGATCGCCGCGGATAGACCAGGTCGCTTGGCGGGTCCGCCGGGTCGTAGCTCAGCAGACTGGCGCCGAGAAACGCGACCCCTGCCAAGAGCACAAGGGCCGCCAGGTCGTGTCTAGCATTGCGACGGTCGGGCATCGGCAGCCACGGGCTTCCGCAGTCGGGAGGACCTCGGAAGCCGCTGGATCAAGCGAACGCGGAGCACCCCGGGGCCCGTCCGTGCCCGGTCGCGCCTCGCGCGGGCTCGTGTGGTTCTCTTCAGAAATGGACCGTTGCTGCCCGCGCAAGCCGCGAAAACAATCCTTGCCATGGACTTCGAATCGGTCCTGGCCCACAATCAAAACCAGTTCTTCTCGGGATCGCCTTCCCGTTTGCCCAACATGGAAACCGAAAACGACCGGCATACCTCGGAGACTTGCTAAAGGCCATCCGAAAAGAACCGGGGAACCGTTCACGCGGCCCGTTCCGGGCTTCGCGGCGGGGTCCGCGAAAAGGGGGTCGTGCCCTCAGCCAGGCGCGTGGCGAGAGAACTAGTATAAAAGACGGATGTCTGTCTACAACATCCAGGGCATTCCTCATTGGGATCCCGGACCTGGAGCGGGAAGCACCTGCGGCGTCCGCGCAACCACCCTGAAAGGTGGAACGAGCCTTATTTTGTATACTTGGCAGTTGCATTAATCGGGCGTCGCCCAGGTGATCGCTTCCCAAACCCCCTGGGCTCTGGTATTCTTCAGAACCGAGGAATCGGTTTTTCCTTCAACAGCTTCAGGAGAGAGAAAGTCGATGTCAGCTACTATCGACACCGAAACCTGCTCGGGTTGCGGTGACTGCGTGGAGGCGTGCCCCCTGGACGCGATCACGGTCCAGGACAACAAGGCGGTCGTGGATCCCGAGACGTGTGGGGACTGCGGCGCCTGTGTCGACGTGTGTCCCACCGAGTCGATTTCCGTCTCGTAAGCCCTGTCGACTGCGTCCGTCGTCGCGCCGG